>MDSW01190846.1_pt1 | contig 56534 bp, 56 predicted proteins | sample 811171 | NCBI WGS metagenome assembly MDSW01 (sample SAMN05326641, study PRJNA326480) | marine metagenome | isolation source: seawater | place: Atlantic Ocean: North West | collected 2012
AAGCTTGCTCGTCATAAAAGCAGTACTTTTTCCTAGCTGTAAGACTTCAGCTATACAATTGAGTTTTCCTTGACGTGTAGGGGCAAGGAAACTTACATTTATATCCAATGTCATAGGGACTATCTTAAAATCAAACAAACCCATTAATAAATGCGCCATTGGAGCATCTAACATTCCAGTTACAAATCCTCCCTGCACTACCTGACCATCAGAATGAGTAAACTCATTTAAGGCTGTAAACTCCATTTCTATTTCTGGAGGAGAAGAAGAGAAAGCAAGTACTTTAGCTCCCAATGTTTCTGTGCAAGGGGCTGAAGATGCTCTTAGTACTTGAAGTATCTTTTCGTCATCATTATTCGTCATAGCTTGAATTTAATATCTGTGTATATAGTAAGGTTTTTGTTTGCAACAATTGAAGAATGTATTCCTATACCTTCCATTAATTCTACCAAAGGTACCTTTTTTTCTTCACCAAATACAGCCAATACAATTTTTTTTGATCTACTCAAAAAATCTACCGTAAAACTTATTCTAGACTTGGGCTCCTTTACTGCATTAGCTGTAAAACAAAATCTATTATCTTTTAATAAATAAGAATTAACGAAATGCCCCGCCAAGTGTCCATCTTCACCAAGACTTAGCACCGTAAGATCTAAATAATCTGAATCTAATCTCTTTTTAATATCCTTATAAGACAGATCTGGATCTTCAGTTTGAAGAAAAGGTATGAAATTAGAAAGCTGAAAACTCTTTAACTGCCTTAGGCTAGCAAGAATTGATTCAGCATTTCGATACTCCTTACTACACTTTAATCTCTCATCTGTAATGTAAATATTTTCCTTATCAGGTACATAATTTATTTTGAGAAGTTCACTTAACAAAAAAGAACCGAATTTTCCCCCAGTTAAGCAGAGCCTAGAGAGGTTTGTTTTTTTAACTTCTATTGCTGTTTCTCGAACGGCGGACTGAAAGTCAGTGAGTATCAAATTCATTTATAGCTAATGAGAAATATCTTTAACCAGAAGAGTCTTAAACAAGGTTTTGAAGATAATCTGAATATCAAATAAAAAAGATTCTCTTTGTAAATACTCGGTATCCAGTTCAACCTTCTGAATGATTGGAAGACTGTCTCTACCATTTATCTGAGCCCATCCTGTTAGACCTGGCATCAAAGAATTTACTCCCTTACTTCTTCTTAGAGAAATAAGATCATCTTGGTTATATAGTGCAGGCCTAGGTCCAACAAAACTCATATCGCCCTTGAATATTGAATAAAGTTGTGGCACTTCATCGAGACTAGTTTTCCTTAGTAACCTGCCGAATGAAGTTAAGTGATCTTCAATATTACCAAGAAGATGTGTTGCTACAGCGGGAGTATCTTCTTTCATTGTTCTAAATTTAGGCATTGAAAATTTGTGCTCATCCTTTCCAATTCTTATAGACCAATACAATGCAGGACCTGAAGATGTGATCTTTATAATAAAACAGATGACTATAACCGGAATAAATAGAAATAAACCTAAAAAAGAAGAAAAAAAAATATCAAAAGATCTCTTAAGGAGATAACTTCTTTGTTTTCTCATTATACTCTTAGAAGATAAATTTAACTGTAGTCTCTCCAAACAGTCCTATTTATGTAGTCTGTATAGCTATGTATTATCCTTGAAACTTTTACAGAGACCTTCCCTCCACAGTAATCATTAACTGGTCTCATGGCAAAGTTTTCATGCTGTGCAAGAACAGTTTCTACCGATTCTAAGACTTGATTGGGCTTGATATCAGACATGATCAGGATGCCTTCATCCATACCTTCAGGCCTCTCATGTGCTTGACGTAAAGTTACAGCAGGAAATTTTAGTAACGAAGATTCTTCGGCAATAGTTCCACTATCAGAAATCACACACCTGGCATTTTTTTGTAACTGAATATAATCCATAAAACCCATAGCCTTCATAAGTTTAACTCTTTCATCTAACTTTGATTCAGGAAGATCATCAAGCCGAGCCTTGGTCCTCGGATGGACTGAAAAAATTGCAGGTATGTCATATTCTTCGACAAGAGTATTTAAAGAATTCATTAATCCAGATAATCTTTCAGGTGTATCAACATTTTCCTCCCTATGTGCACTAATGACAAAGTAATTACCTGATTTTAAACCAAGTTGAGAACAGATTTTTGATGCATTTATTTTCTTAGCATAGTACTCAAGTACCTCTTCCATACATGATCCTATTTTGATAATAGTCTCTGGTCTTATTCCTTCCTGGATTAGATACCTTCTTGCATGCTCAGTTAATGGCATATTTATATCACTAATATGATCAACGATCCTTCTGTTTATTTCCTCTGGGACCCTCTCATCAAAAGAACGGTTTCCAGCTTCCATATGAAATAATGGTACCTTTCGTCTCTTAGCTACTATCGCAGAAAGGCAACTATTTGTATCTCCGTACAATAAAATTGCATCTGGATTCTCTTTTAAAATGACTGGATCAATTTTTGAAATTACTTGAGAAACAGTTTCAACAGCTGAATCGGCAGCAGCATCTAAATAGTAATCGGGTTCCCTGATTTCAAGATCATCAAAAAAAACTTTATTCAACTCATCATCATAATTCTGACCTGTATGAACTAGAACATGATCCGAAGAATTATCTAGTTCGGCAAGGACTCTAGATAGTTTTATTAATTCGGGTCTTGTCCCTACTATAGTCATGACTTTTAATCGTTTCATATGAGTATTTCTCCAGATTCTTTAGCTACCTCCATTCCAGGCAAAAGATTATGCTTTTCTAGTAATGATTGGGTTCCACTTAAGTCTAGTACATTATCTTCAGAACTAAATTCCTTATTTAGGGCAGGTACAAAACTCTCTTCTATAAGTTCGGGTAACATTGGTTTTATTGCGTAAAAATTTTCTTTAGATGCCGTCATTGTGCACTCTTCATCGGAAACCATTATTTCATGCATTTTTTCTCCGGGTCTGATACCAGTAATTTCTAGATCAATCTTTCTATCTCCAATCATAGCTTTTGCTAAATTCAAGACCGTAACTGAAGGTGCATTTGGAACAATAATCTCTCCGCGTTCACCATTTTTTAGAGCAAAAAAGATAGTATCCACTGCTTGATTCAAAGAAAGTAAGAATCTCGTCATTTCAGGTACGGTGATTGTTACAGGCCCACCTATATCTATCTGATGTTTGAATAGAGGAATTACAGAACCTCTTGAGGCAATAACATTACCATACCGTACACATATAGATCTTGTTTTGGGGTTAGTTATATTACTAGATATCATTATTCTTTCTTGTAGGGCCTTAGTCATACCCATTACATTTATTGGCTTCGCGGCCTTGTCAGTACTTATTCCAACTACTGTTTCAACAATAGATTCTGACTCATTTATGGCCCTCACAATATTAAATACTCCATTAGAGTTGGTATCTATGGCTTGTTTAGGAAAATATTCGCAAGTTGGAACTTGTTTTAAAGCTGCAGCATTGATAACAATATCTACATCTTTAATAGCGTTCCTTACATCTGAATATTGCCTGATATCTCCTATTCTGAACTCTAGAAATTGATTAAAATTCTTATAAATTATTTCATCAGTTCCATATCTATTATTTAAATAATCAATGCGCATGTCATGCTGCTTTCCTTCATCTCTTGAGAATACAATTATTTTTTTTGGAGTTCCTATTTCGCCCCCTGATAAGAGTCTTCTCACCAATACTTTGCCTAAGGAACCTGTCCCTCCAGTCACAAGAATCGTTTTATTTTCTACTATCATATTTCCTCTTATTTATTTCTTCAGCTAATTCATCAAGCATAAAGTCCCAGCTGGGCACAGATATATTCGTTATTTTATTAAATTTCTCTGGATTTAAGCTTCTATCTATCTTTATTTTATCATCTTCAATTATATCTACATGAAAGTCATCTAAACGGTCTCTGAGTTTTGTGAGTAAATCATATTTAGATATTGGTGTACTTGCCAGATTCATTACACCACTAAGGTCAGGGTATTCAGTTAAAATATCTTCAACTATTGAAGCTAAATAAGAGCTAGTAAAACCAGAGTAAATAGCATTTGAATAACCAAATACTTTATCATTTTGATTCAGGAACCACTCTATTAGTCCGTGTTTATTGTTTAACTCGAGACCGATAGTTGATTTTCTAAGTGTAAGTGAAGTCGAACCTTGCACCTCACCGAGATATTTGGATTTTCCATACAAATCTTCAGCATCAGAAGGATCGTCTTCTGTGTAGAAACCCTTCTTCCCGGAAAAAATACAGTCTGTACTCAACTGTATTAATCTTATATCTAAATTTCTACAAAATTTATCCAACCTATGCGGTAGTACTGAGTTAATCAATATTGTGTCCTCAATATTGTCTTGAGCACATAACTGCTTTGTAATCCCGATACAATTTACAACACAGTCAGGCATAAAGGAACTGATGCAATGAGTATAATTATCGAACTGTAGGACATTAAGAGAGAAGAATGCGTTCTGCTCATTATAAATTTTTTGAGATGAATAGTGACCAGGATTTCCTCTTAGTGTCACTTTTACTTCATGTTTATCTTTCCAAGAGTTAAAAAAGGTATGCCCCAACATACCATTACCCCCGAGTACTAATATTTTCACTTTTTTTATTTAAGGAAGGATTTCCTTTATATGATACTCTAACTTGGTAATTAACTTATCCCTATTGAAAACTTCATCATTATATTTTAGAGCATTTTCTCCCATGATTGAAAGCTCTGACTCTGACATCTTGCTGAGTTTCAAAACTTTTTCTGAAAGTTCATCTGGATGACCTGACTCAATAGTTTCTCCGCTCTTACTTTCCTGGATAACGTTAGCCCCAGCTCCTGAAAGCAATGCAATAACAGGCTTACCGCAAGCTAGATAAGACTGCACTTTACCCGGAATCCAAGCAGAAAATACAGGATGCGGCTGAAGTGAGACAAGCATTGCATCCGCCAACGAATAATAATAAGGCATATCAGTAACTGGTTTACTGCCAAGAGTAATTATTGAATTCTCCAAAGAATTTAGTCTAATTTGTTGATCTAACCATTTTTTTCTTCTGCCGTCTCCTAATATAATCCAAGAGATATTTTCACTTTTTAATTTTATTGCAGCTTCAACAATGGTTTCAAAATTTTGAGCAGCTCCTATATTTCCTGCAAACATTATTTTAAAAGAACCATCTTCAATTAAAGAAGGAATTTTTGCCTGAGCAATTTTTTTATCGATTGGAGTAAAAAATTTTTCAGCCCAGTTAGGAAAATAAGCTATCTTACTCTCATCGACACCTAGGTCGATGATAGGCATCTTGAATTCCTTTGATTGGATGAGGATTAAACTACTTTTTTTATAAATATATTTCATCATATTTTTCACAGCAGTGTAAAAAATCCTAGTCTTTGGAGCTTGAACAGCCATAAAAACTTCAGGCCATAAGTCTTGTATCCAGATTAAATGAGGAATTTTCTTAAAAAAATTTAAGAAAATAGATGGCAATGCAACAGTAAGTGGTGATGGAGCATAAGTAAAGATAACATCGTATTTTTCTCTACAATAAATTAATCCCATTAAACTTCCACTTATAACAAAGCTTAGATAATTGATTGCTAGCTGAATTTTTGAACTAGAAAATCTAGGAACAATAGGAACTCTTATAATTTTTATATTATTTTTAAATGATTTACCAACTGATCTATAGGAAAACCCTTCATAGATAGATCCGCCGGGATAATTTGGCAATCCTGTCAAGACGGTTACATCATTATCTCTATTCGATAACTCCGCGATAAGATCATTGATCCTAAAGTTTTCCGGTTCAAAAAATTGAGTTACTACTAAGATTTTCAAAAATTTTCCTCAGCAACTTCATTAAGAAATTTAAAAGTCCTACTAGATGTATCTTGCCATGAGTATTCTTCAGCATAAATATATGCCCTTGTGGCAACAGACTCCCTTAAATGAGGATTTAAAATTAATCGTTTTATTGATTCAGCTATTTCTTTAGGATTAAGAGGATCAAAATATACACAACCATCTTTGATTATCTCCTTCATAGAAGACATATTGGAGCAAGCAATAGGTATACCCGAGGCCATAGATTCAAGTACTATTTGCCCAAAAGTTTCGCATGAAGAGGCGAATACTGACATGTCAGACTGCTGATAAATTTTATGAATCTCTAAAAAATCTACTTCATCAAAATACTTAACAAAATTTCTTTTTTGGTCGTATTTATCAATACTAAGATTAAATTTTTTAAGTGAATTTTTGTTAAAGTTACCATAAAGTTCTAGAATGAGAGGATAACCCTCTTCTCTGAGGATAGATACAGCTTTAACTACATTCCATTGATGTTTATAAAAATCTATAGATGAAACATATATAATTTTGTAGGGATTTTCGGTATTGTATTTTTCGATTGATTTCTGATTCCTAGGTTTATGAAAAAATCTTGGCTCGACTCCGTGTTTTACAATTGTATTTTTCGGTAAACTCCCGATCCTCTTTTGAACAACCATCTTTGAAAATTCAGAGAGAAATACTATGGCATCAGAATTTTTCATGGACAATCTTTGTATGAACCCTAGTAAATGAAATTTAATAAATTTAAATGATAAACCATATCTTTTAATTTCTTCAGGTTGAAACGGAAGAAGATTTTGATGGAAATTTATAACAGGCCTAAAGTCTGTATAGACTGATCCTCCCAAAACAAATAAAGCTGAGCATGATTCACTCATTAAAGACTTTTTTAAGAAAAAATATTGCCAAACTGTCCTGAATAAAAGGTTACCATTTAATAAAAAGTGGCTTCTTTTGATCAGCCATGGTCTATCAGGAATTTTGCTTAAGGTAGTTTTGCTAGCCCATAAATAAACTTTCTCAAATTTTAAGTTATTTTTATTTGTGTGGACTATTAACTGAGAAAGATGGGTAATACCTCCTCCATGCCTGATGTTTGATGCGTCCAAAGCAAGATGATTCTTTTTAAGCGATTGAATCATCATTATTATCTTTTTTATTCAATACTATGTGGATAGCAATTATGATGCCTAGAAATGTAAAGACAGCTGAGGTTCTATGACCAAAACTAATCCCCAACATTAAAAGCATACAAAATACAATTGATCTTGTCTTCAAGAAAGCCTCAATTCTGTATAAAGGTGCTACGAAAGCAATTATGAATAATACAGTACCTATTAAGCCACTCTCAAAGAAGACTCTAATTATATTTGCATGGGGATTAAGAATACCACCTTCAGCTATTACATATCCATTTAAGATAGACGTAGTACCAAGTCCCGTTCCTAAAAATAGAGGTAAAAGATTCATTTCTGTAAACTGAATCCATCTAATCCAGATCGGATATATATTGCTTATCTGAAATTGAATAACCTGTGGTAGGTCTAATCCCCTCTCAAGAGCTTCGATAGCTAAGGGAGCAGCTTCAATATATGATTGAATTCTTAAAGAATTAGATATCATCAAACCGAATCCTGTAGAAATAACTATTACTGATAAAAAAAGCACAAATATACTACTTAAGCTCATTCGGGGAATTTGGAATAAAAACATCAACCCGAGAGCCATGATTAATCCAAGAATTCCAGAAGATGATTGAGTAAGTAAAGCTGCAAAAAATATTATAGGTATCCAAAGCCGATTAAACTTTTTACCTGACCATACCTCCCTCAAGAATAAAAAGGACAATCCAAAAAAGAGATGAACAAATGCATCTCTAGGCTCTCCAGCTAGGCCATGGAACCTTTTCCCAACATGTCTCATGTCACTCAGATGCCTCGGAATGAACTCGTATCCCGTTATCACAACTAACAAGTAATCAATTACTCCTAGAAAAAATGACAAAAAAAACATAAAAAAGAATATCCTAAAAAAATAGTCTATCGCTTTTTTTGAGTTTAAGAGAAAGGCCGGCAAAACAGCAAAATATAAGAAGTAGTAAATAGAAATAAAATATTCAAATCCAGGTCTAAGGACATTTGAACTGAAGTTTTCTGTTCTGCCAACATAAGCTCCAGAAAAATAACCATAGATGAATGAAATAAAAAGAAATAAGAAATAGACGAAGTACCACTTGAAATAAGGAGAAAAGGGATTGAAGATTTTTGTTTTTAAGAAAGGAGTAAAAAAAAATTTTAAAATTAAAGATATAATTACAATGAACTGTAATATTCTACTTAGGTTGGCTCCTACTACAGCCACTGATTGACCTAGAAGAATGAAAAAAAGTAAGGTCTCCAAAACTACCGACCAAACATAAATTCTAGTTATTAGATTTAATCTAGATCCTCCTGGATTAGATAATAGTTCTTGAGCTATCACTTTAAAAACTTAAAAATATTTAATAAATAAAATCTTCTCCATTCTCCCACCAAACTATATATTTCTGATTTTAAGCCTTTTTTAAAATGAGCTACTCCTTTTGGAGTTTCACTTGTAAGGCCACCTATATCAAATTTGGAAGAACCATATCTTTTTGCATTGATAATACCTTCCCAAAGCATAACGTAGTTTGCTTGAAGTTTTCTACCTTCATTTGTTGTAATACCTATGAGATATATAGAGGTATCACCGTGATCCACCGTTACAACATAACCAAGAAAGTTTTTTTCTTGGTCTTCAGCTTTAAAAATATTAACTCTCCATAGGGGGCTTTTTTGCCTTACTATAGAGGTAATTAAATCATCTGTTAAACCAGTAAAATCTTTTTTTGTTTGTAAGTTTTTGTAATGATTCAATAGCATTTTCAATTCGTTCGGGCTTTCAGATACATTTGTAACTGTGACACCCATTTTTATTCCTTTTCTATAACAATTTCGCCACTTTCCATTCAAAGACATCAGAAGATCTTCTTCATCTAACAAGAGGTCTAATTTTCCTGAAGACCAAGGAGTATTGTTTAGTCTGCTGAAGCCTAATAATTTAAGTTTAGACACTATTTCACTACAATCTTCTATTTCTGGAGCTATTTGGATCAAAAAAGCGTTACTGTTCAATTTAAGTATAATTTCTTCAATTACCTTACATTTAGTCACTAAACTTAAATCATCTCTTAAGAATATTGGGCCTCGATTAATTCGAATAATAGAACCGAATAAAGGTATTTTCTTTTTTAGCACCATTACCAATGCAATATCCTCTTCAGAATCAGAAATAGCTAAGTTTATAGTCTCGAAACCATCAGATTCAGACTTAGACTGTCCATAGAACCAAGATTGAAGAAGATTGCTGTTTGAGCTCTCGATCCACAAATTTGACCATTCGTCAAAATTAATTTCTCTAATCTTAATAATATTTACCTTGATACTTGCTTAAAGAAAGGATTCTATAGTCTTTTTATCTATAGAACTATGAACTTGAAAGAAAATAGAATTATTTCTTAATCTAATAGACTGCCTGAAATAATAGTTATTATCTAAAATCTCTTGCGGTAAGTCAGGCCATGTGCAGACAGGAAATTTTTTTAAGTCAAACCATCGTAGAGCTTCCTTTAACTCTTCTTCATCAGAAAATTCAAAACCTATCAGATAATATGATTCTATAGCCTGTTCCGGAAATAAAACTTTTGCTGAAGGATAGCGGTTGAGAACTAGTCTCTTCCAAGCATGGGCATTTTCTTGGCGAGAGAGTTTATTTTGCTCTAAGTCTTCTATTAGAACAGATAAAAGACTCTGAGATAGATTTGTCATACCAGGTTTAAAGAAACTTCGAGGGTTGTTTATTTGCTCATCATGGTAATAGTCATTTATCCCAACTTTTATACCAAAATTTAATTTTTGGAGTAGTCTCTTTAAGAGCCAAAGATAAGCCTTTGAATAACTGCGTTCCTTTAAGACCAGAGATTTATGAAGTTCCACAAAATTACTTTCTTCAGTATCAGTTTCAAAGATACGTTTATTTATTGATAGCAAAGCTCCATCTGGAATGGGTAAAAACTTATGAGGACTGAAAAGTTGAAAGTCAGATTTAATTTTATCTACCTTAGGAGGATTGAGCAGATGCGCAAAATCTTCGACAAACCAAATATTACATTTTCTTGCAATAGAAGATAATTCTGTAAAATTCATGCGAGATCCAAAGAAATGTACGCCTATAATAATATCGATTTTTTCATTGGCTAGAATATTACTAACTTCATCTATGTCAGGCTCTCCATTTTTTTTAATGGGATAGAAGACCAAGCTTACTTTCATTTCGCGTAAAGGCGCCAAACTAGAATTACAGAAATAAGAAGGAACTAGAATGCTGAGAGATGAATTGTTTGACTGAATGATCTTATATTTGGCTATTAATTTTAAAGACCATGCAGATCTAGAAAGCGGTAATATTAAATGATCATTTATTCTCCATGGGTTTAAAAAATCATTTCTTAACCTACCTCTCTTCAGTAAGGATTTTTTTATAAGGTTGATTGACGGTAATGGTGCATTTGTAAATCTTCCCATAATATTTAAACTTAATCTTTGAGCCAGGATTCGTACCTTTTAAAGTCCTTTGTGTATCTGCTGTCCGCTGAACCCTCAAGAAAAGAGGCTATTTGAAGATGAGAGTCATCAATAGATATTGTATCTCTTCTTAAGGCCCAGACAGGAGTATCTTTAAAATTATCACCCCTCATGCCTGTATGTATATAACCAAAATGCGCTTGAGCTATTTCAAGTGCAGCCTTACTGAAGTAATCAATATTTCCAAATCCAAAAGAAAAATGATTAATCTTAAATCCTAATTTCTTTTCTAATTTCTCGGCACCTTCAATAATCTCTTTCCGTAGATCTGATTCTGAAATTAAGCTAGCAAGATTCTTATGAGTTGTTGTATGAAAGCCAATAGAGTGTCCCTGTTTTATAAGATGCTGAAGATCTCCTAAATCCATATTCTTCATTTCTTTCAAGTTTTCTGGATAGTCATGGCCTCTCCATTTAGGATATAAATATTCTTTTATAAAATTTTGCTGATCTACATGAGTATTCTTTTCAACAAATTGACCGACTATAAAGAATAAAGCTTTTATTTTAAGTGAAGCAAGAATCTCGTCTGCTATGAGTCTATTAGAACGGAAGCCATCATCAAAAGTTAACAGGACATTTCTACCTTTTAGATTTTGTTTACCAGAAAGATGATCTTCTAACTCATCAACAGAAATAAAATTCCATCTCTTTGAAATTCTAAGAATTATGGATTTAAATTCTTCAAATTTATCAGAAGGTATATCATGCATCAGTAAAATTCTTACCTTTGTACCTTCTAAGTTGAGAAATCTTAAAATGGCATTTCCTATAAAGAAAGGGAAGTAAAGTACACTAATAATGATCTTTCTAAGATTCATCTAGTAATTTCTCTGCGGCAACCTTCCCGCTCATCATAGCTTCATCACTCCATAGATAAGCCCATAGCCCATATCTACCGCAAGGAATAATATTGAAAGGTTTTAAATAACTATGAATTGTTTTAACAGCTGATTTCTTTTCCTTATCATAAATAACATAACCATACTTGATATCATATGTATCTAAATAAACTATCTCATCATCGCTTTTCAAGATATTGACCTTTATCAAGTCGTTCTTAACTCTCTCTATAATCTCAGCCTGATTAGATCCAGGTAAAGGATTGTCATTTCCATAAGCTATCTCCACAGAAATGGAACTGCACCCAGAGGGGACAACAGAATCGGGATTATGTACAAAATTAAAAGGGAAACTAACTCTAACAAACGAAAATTCTTTCTCTAAAAAATAAATCCAACTTTTGTCCGTAATGTTTGGCCTGTTAACTCCAATATTTACTACATAGATAGAATTAGTCTTCAACTTGTCGGAGGCATCTAAAATTTTCTTAGGTGTTTCTGGAATTATTTTTAATAATTCAGGAAGAGGGATGGTCGATAACAATTTCTCATACTCTACTTCTTGAGCATCATTAAAAGTAATAATTTGATTGGTAAGATCTATATGTGTGGCTCTCATTCCTTTATTAACTTTTCCATCACATGCATCAGATAAACATTTTCCTATATAGCCAAAACCACCCTCCTTGGGATATCTAAAAGAGGCATTTATTCCAAAACCTTTCTTTTGATCACTTATTGCTCCTGTAATAATCTCATCAATACTTGGTCTTGGATGTCTGACATTAACCCAATCAGTAGTGAGGTCCTTTGGATCAACTCCCCAAAACTTTTTACTGTAAGGAATCATAAAATTGTTGGCTATCCCATCACCGAATATGTATCTTACCCAATCTTCGTAATTTTTGATGTCAGCTTTCTTATGGTTATTTTCTATGAAGCCAAGCAAGCAATCTTTAACTATTTCAATGGGCAAGCCATAAGTATTAGCTTGAAATGGATACCTTGTCATTACGCCATGGGAATGTATCCAAGCATCGCGATCTTTCATTTCTAGATTCACTCCCAGATCTTCGCAAAGGGATAGAATATATTCATTTGAAGTATGTAAGACATGAATCCCTTCATCAAAGATAAAACCATCTGACGAATGTGATCTTGCATGACCTCCATCCGTTATGTCCTTTTCATAAACAACTCCATCTCCATGATAACAAGCACTTAAACCGGCAAGCCCCCCACCAAGGATAAGTGTATTTTCTTTTTTAATTGACATATTTTTAATTTGAATTTGTCAGGTAATTATATATTTTCTTAAACTTAGTTTTAACTTTATTATTTAGTTGTGGAGAAAATATTAAGAAAACAAAAACATAAAGTTTTTCAGGGAGATAGCTAAAACCTTTTTCAAGCATAAAGCCCAGTCCAAGTCGACGGATAAATACCATATTAAGAGAGGTGTATTCTTCAGAATTTAGTTTTTTCTTTCGCTTCACAGAGTTAAGTAATTCTCGAGTTTTTTGAGATAATTGGCTTAATTGAACTTTACTTAAACTATATGGACTTCGCTCTATTCTCAGAAAAGATGACAATTCTTCTACATCATCTGTCTCTAGAAATTGAGTTATGATTTCTTTTTGAATCTTATTTGCCATTTTTGTTTGTTCTGATTCAAATTCTTTAGATTGGCTTGATTCATGTTGTCGCTGATATAAGTGAAAAGAGGGAATGATGGAAGCCTCATATCTTTTGAACGCCATTCTTGCTGTTACTTCAAAATCTTCAGCTCTAGTATATTCTTTTTTGAAGCCTCCAGCTTCTATCATATCTTGAGTTTTAAAAGCAATTGAAGGATGCCATATAGGACAAATGCAAAGTAAAACGGGCCCAATAAACTCTCCATAATTTTTACAACTACGCTTCCAGTCTCTACCAAGATTACCCTCAGAATCTATGGTGTGTTCCCAAGAACATATTATTGAAATGTTCTTGTTGTTTTGAAGAAATTCTATTTGCTCTTTGATTCTATTAGGAGTGTTAATATCATCTTGATCTATTCTAATTGTATATGGGGTGTCTATTAGCTGAAGAGCTTTATTAAAAGAATCTGAAACGCCCAGGTTAGTTGTATTCCTGACATATTCAATTCTTTTATCATCATAAGACTGAATCAATTTCGATACATTGGGATCCGGACTAGCGTCGTCTAATATCAAAAATTTAAAATCTTTATAAGTTTGACTTAATGTACTATCTATAGACTCCTTTATAAATGGAATACCGTTATATACTAGTGTTAGAACTGTTACCTGAGGCTTATTTTTTTCCATGGAAATAATTATTCAGTTTTATATCAACCTTATCCTTTAATCTATGATGAAGTTCGAAGTACTGTTTTCCTTCCCCTGCATGTTGAGAGGTTTTACTGTTAAAGTCATTCTTTGCCAATGTCAGTGCATCTAACATAGCGTCAATGGTAATTTCCAAATAACGTGGTTCAATCTCATCCACATGATTTAACTCCTCTAACTTTAAAAGCTTTATTGCCAGTATAGGACCAGTATCTACTCCTTGCTCGATAAGGTGAGATGTAACACCTAGTTTTGCTTCTTCCGCGCTTTGACAATGTAATAATGGCCACTCTGTAACTCCCATACCCCTATAATCGGGTAAGATTCCTTTATGTACATTGAGAACTCCCAAAGTTGGTATCGATATAATTGCGTCTCTAAGTATGATACTTCCGATTGAGATTATTACATCAGGTTTTGTTGAAGATAAAAAATTTATTGAGTTTGGATCATTAGGATCGGAAATTTTGCGAAGATCGATGTGAGAATTTTTACAAAAACTAGTAAGAGAATTGTCATTGAGATTGTGGGTATCTATCAATGCCGTAATTCTTTCTGTATGTAAATCTTGCGGTTTATAAAAATATTTAGATAGAATTTTTTGAATTAGCTCAGGCCCAAGTCTTTTAGCCTCAAACAAAATTCTTTTTAAAGAAAAAACCTTAAGGCAACATACTCCAACAACATCAATCTCAGGATCATCTGCACAAATTTTTGTTACAAGAAGCGAATATAGATTTTTCTCATGAGGAGATGAAATTGCAACTCTTAATTTCTTCATTTTAGACTAATTCTGTAAATAACTTTTCTTGTCTTTCTATATTAAGGGAATAAAGATATAGAATCTCTAAAGAACCTGCATCAGACTTATTAGCAAGATTTATATCTTTTACATATATATAGATCCTGTCTAAAGCTTTCATAGCTGCATTTAAGAACCTCAAATCTTTACTTTCATCACAAAGTCTAAGGAAGAAATTTATAACCTTAAGCTGTTCGAAAACCTTTGAGTAAGTTAAAGAAGTATTTTTGAAATCGATATATTTATCTCTTCCGATTTCTAATTTTCTTAAGAGTCTCTCACTACTGTTTTCTAAATAAACTCTATCTTCATGAGTTTTACAAGTTTGAAATAGGTTCAATGAGCTATGGAGTAAATAAGATAAGCCATACTGAAATTCACTTAATGTATGCCACTGGTTAAAAGAAATATAATGATCTAATTGATCCCTCAATTCTACTTTTTCGAATTCATCTCTCGTTTGATATGTCTTGTAAAGAAGAGAACGATATTTAAGGAAGGACACATCAGGATTTTGCTTTTCAACCACTTCAAGAATTTCGAAGTATTGATCATGATTTTGAATATTCTCGCCTCTAAGAATCCTTTCCAGAATTAAAATATCTATTGGAGAATTATCTATATTTAGAAGAAGAATTTGCTCTAAATTATGATTAAAAAATTTATAGTCAGAGTTAACATCAAGTAATGAAATATTTTTTAAGTCTCTTTTCTTCTTGAAATTATTTTTGAGAGACAAGTGATCATTTAAAGATATAGTTTTATCTATATGTTTAAAAATTCTATTTTGAATAAAGTTAAGGATATTTAGCCTTAGCATTATAAAATTTTTTTAAAATGTTTCGTCTTTGTAATATTCCAAAATACAGTCTCTTAAAGCTATTCTCCAGTCCCGCATGAGGTTGAGATTTATATCATTTAATCTTTTATTTACCAATCTCTCACATGCTGGTCGTTCAGCAAAATATTCTTGACTAAAGAAATCAGAAGAAACTTTTTCAATTTTGATCTTTTGATCAAGATTCAAGATTGACAATAGCTCCGTTGCAACTTCATATCTGCTAGTTAAACCACCACATACCATATTGAATAGGCCGCGGTGTTTGCTTTCAATAAGAGCCTTAGAATTTTTAGCAAAATCATGTGTGTAAGTTGGAGTACCGTCCTTGTCATCAACTATTTGTAGTGTTGTCTTGCCATTTTTAATTTGAGAAATGAGTTTTTGTATAAATTTCTTATCCTTCTTTTCCCCTCCTCCCATCATCCATCCTGCGCGACATATGACATATTCATTTGAATTTTCTTGGATGTAAACTTCACCTTGATATTTCGAGTTACCATAATGCCCTAAAGGTATAGGCTGATCGCTTTCATCATAAGTAGCTTTTTTTCCATCAAAAATGCCAGCTGTACTCACATAGAATAGGGGAATTTCCAATTCATTTGCAATATTAACAGCATGCTTTACTGAGTTGGTATTGGTATCGTATGTATCCTGTTCATTAAGTTCACAGAATTCTAAATCGGTATAGGCTCCTATATGCATTAACCAATCTGGGTCGAACTTTTTTACCTCTTCAGAGTAACTATCAAAATCTCTAAAATCTAAATGATGCAACCAATCTTCATTTACGTCTTTGTCTGAAGCTCTTATTTCGTATTCTTGGGAGAATTCCTCGAAGAAAGCAAGACCTAACATACCACCAGCGCCGGACATATAAATTTTATTCATTCATGTATTTTAACATCTAGTCTTTAGTTTAAGAATCTAAAGATTCCCTCTGATGTAATTGGCTCAAAATAATTTGCTCTTATCTCATCTCCTAGTTCATTATTTCTCAGTTTTTGTGATTCAGAAAGATTAGTAAAATAATAAATTGACTCCTTTAAACTATCAGAACTACTGCACCTTCTATAAAGATTTTGAGGTATATCATCAGGTATCGGGTCATACGTTAAACCTCTAGAACTCTGCATGATAATGACAGGTATACCTAAAGCCAAACTCTCCAGACAAACACTCGATGCTTCTGTTATTAGTAAAGAACTTGCTCTGATAAGTTTAGAAAAGGACCTCTCAGAACTAAAAACAAAATTAGCTGGTAATTGAGTGCTTAGGCTGGATGTAATCGTCTCCACACTTATAGTTGGATGAGTTTTAAGAGTGAATTGATAATCTATTTCAGATAAAGAGAAACTACTTATCAAGAGATCAAGTATTTCAACACTTGCGGATATTGAAATTGGAAATGCTACGAGAATATTTAAATTATTTGGGTCATTAGAAGCAGCCGCATCCCATAAATATTGATTTTTAAAAGCGGGTACAGACTTAACATTTAAATTAGGACAGAATTCTTTCAAGAACCTCTTGCATGATTCACCTTGCACTGCAAAATCATTAGGGACTACTTTTGAACTGATTTCAGTTGGTATAGGGTACGTTGAAAGGTAATAAGGAAAACTTCGAAATGTCTCATAAGCTAGACGGCTAGTACTTTGAAAAAATCTGTAGAACCCAAGATTCCACATTTTATCTATAGGATGTCCTTCAAACCAATCTATAGCAAGTCTCACATTTATATCAGTTTTTGAGATATTTTTAATAAAAGCATAAGTTAGAAAAGCTTCGAAAGTACTATAAACATCTCTGTTTTCTAACATACACTCTTTTACTAGTTTTGAAGTTTTTATATGACCTAAATAGCTCTCTCCTATATTGACATGGTGTCGTCTAAACTTATGTAAATAAGCATAAAAAATATCCTTTAAGTGCAGAAACTCTTCCTTAAATAAAACCATTTTTTTTGAATTTTTGGTTGAAATTAAAGTTTTTAAATATTTCAATATCCCTTGATCAGCTGATGTAGGTACAAAGAAGATTTCCTTTTTTTGTTCTGTGTTTAAGCTATCCCAAAACGAACCATACCATCTATCTTCATCTTTGTAGTCATAAGAAATAAATGTATCTATGAATATGTAATCTTTTTTTTCAAAGGAGGTTTTTTTTAAAAAAATTCTAGCAACAATAAGCCTACATACTCTGATTAAAAAAAACCATTCATAATAAATAGAAGACAGGGCTTTTTTTAATTGAAATTTAAATGATGACTTATAAATAATCTCAGGACTATCGAATACACTAGAGTAGTGAAGGGTTATCAATTCAGATAGTTCCAATGAATCAACAACTATGCTAGAAATTTTTGTATGGGTTTTAGCAAGATTTTCTAAAAACTCTAAACAACAAATATGATGAAAAAGAGGACAGGCGTAAGTATTTCTGCTGGAGACATTTTCGGCCCACCAATCAATGTTATCTTTAATCGGTTGAGAAGAATCAGCAATAATACGATTATATTTCTCTCTCGAACCTAAAGCTGAAGTATTGAATAATCCTATAAACTCTTCCTTAAGCTGAGATCCTGGTCTTAAATCAATATCCACTTAATTACCTAATTTATCATCTGTCCCGAAAGTAAAACTATTGTCAGTAAATTTTTTTGAAAAGAAATCAAATATCATTTTGATTCTTGCCTTGCCTCTAAAATTTGGAAGGCGCCTCGTTGACGGCATATAAGCTGAAATTAAATCCATCTGATCTTTAGATATTATCCTATTATGCAGTGCTTCATTTGAAATAAAGTAAGCAAAATCAGAGTAACCATAGGCTAAATATACTGAGATTGCCTTCAGGACCCTCTCTTCAGAAAGATTAGTTTCTAATATAGACTCAGGTCTCCTAAAGTAGAGACCATCTGCAAAAATCAGCTGACCCTTTTTATCTGAGATATTATCCCTGCTCCAAAAGGATCTTTTAAGGTCAATTAAAGTTAAACCATGATCCAAAAGAAATGCATGAACTTCATCAAACAAAGGCTGATTCTTATACAATTCCACAAATTCAACTTCAACTTCAACACCGATAACTGAATCGATATAGTTACCTGCACCCTTCAATATCTCTAATTCAGATCCCTGAGTATCAATTTTTAGAAAGTCTAGACTTTTAACATTTTTAGAAGAGAGAAGATTTGATAAAGAATCTGCCTCCATTGTAATTCTATCTATGACTTCAAATCTCTCCGGATTAGGATAATTTTTTATTATGTTAAAGTTTGGTTCGTAGATTGAAGAAGCTTGATGCCACCTGCAGATATTAAAGTTAACTTCTTTTTTAGAATCCGATAAAGCAGAATTAAATATAATGGAATGTTCTTCAGAACACATTTCTAACTCCTTGAAAGACTCAAGACCAGGCTCAAATAAGATTTCAATCAGATTAGGTTCTAGAAATTTCCACCTTGAATCAAGCCCACCTGCAGCTCCAACGTCAGCAACGTGTAGCTGATACTTACCAAGTAAAGATTTCATCAATTTTTTTTATTTCAAAATACTCTAATGAAGTTTTTCAAGGATCTCTTCAAAATCCTTAAAGGTTTTATCTATAGTTGGGAATGGATCCTGCCATTCAGAATAACCTGAAATAAAAACAAAATCTATGTCATAACTCTTTGATGCTTGAAAGTCGCTTATTGAGTCCCCAAAAAATAAAGATCTACTTGAAATACCAGGAAAATTATCAATTCGCTCTAAATTTTCAGATTTAGAGTTAGGACTTCCGAATATATCTTCAAAATATAATGATAAATTTCTTTTTTTAAAGATTTCGCGTAATTCTTTCTCATCAGAACCAGAATTTACAAATAGTCTTTTATTCTGTTTGTGAAGCATACTCAAAAATACCTCTATGCCTGGGATGGTATCAACTCTTAGCATTTCTTTGGAGACTATCTCTGCAAATCTCGTTAGAGCATTTTCAATTTTAGTCTTAGAGTTTCTACTTGGGGCTATCTTATTAAAAAAATAGTCAAATTTTTTGTATCTCGAGATGCCTCCATTTTGTTTATGATATATCACAAGCTCTTCTACTTTTTTTATATCTTCATCGAATAATGACATCCTAAATGCTTCAGACTTCAAACTATTAGAATCGAGTATTACTCCATCACAATCAAAAATAAAAACATCGTAGTTTTTTAAGTTAATCATTGAATAAGGATATTACACGTTTTAGGTCTTCGGGGGTGTCTACAGCTACAGTAGAGTTCTTAATCTCAACCATTCGAACTATTAAATTTCTTTCCAATAACCTAAGAAGCTCTATATCTTCTATCTCTTCGATAGGAGTTTTCTTTATTCCTGGTCCAAATTCTTCTAGGTGCTTTTTAGGAAAGGCATATATACATACCTGTTTCATAGCTGACTTAAAAGTAAATTTCTTATTAGAAGGAATTGCAGATCTAGACATATATAATAAATTATTTTTTAAATCTGTAACTACCTTTGGAATATTTGGGCTTCTATACTCTTCTTCGTCTTTTATCTCCGTCATTGCACAATATGTAGCATCAGGATTCTTTCTATAAGAATCGATTATTTTCTTGATGTCCTGAGGGTCAATGAGCGGTTCATCTCCTTGGACATTAATATAGAAATCTGCAGAGATTTTTTTTGCAACCTCAGCAACTCTATCAGTACCAGTTAAACAGTTTTCTGAAGTCATGACGACATTCATATCATTTTCTTTACAATGTAACTCTATTCGAGAATCGTCGGTGGCAATGAAAACATTTTCTTTGGGCACTGCCGAAATACATTTTTCCCAAACACGGTAAATCATGCTCATTCCCTTAATTTGTGCCAAAGGTTTGCCTGGGAATCTCGAAGACTCATAACGAGCAGGAATAACTAAAAGGAAATCTCTAGTCATCTAAAACTTCAGTTCTAAGATCATAATTAGTAGGTGTTAAGGAAAGAAGATCTACGGACTCTTCCAAGTTTCTATAGTTGGAGATTATAGTTTCCATTTCTTGGAATCTTATATCTTCTTTTTGATATCCATCAAACCCAACGAGATTGATTTTCTTAGCTCCTCCCCTTGTGCATACAGCTAATGCATAACCTGCAACAACTGAACTATCCAATGAGCAAGAATGGCTACCTATTTCCATTTCGCCTTCTTTTAAATTTAAACCATAATCTAGAATCTCAATATTATTAATATATTTATTGATTATTGTTCCTAGAGTTTGCATAGGCAAAATAAGCGGATGGGAAAGCTGATTATAGAAAGATGCATCCAAGAAGGCTCGTATCTCATGTGAAACAATTGTTGCGACTCCAAGATCGCTAGGAATATGTTGATTTAAATTCAGAAATATGACTTTAGAATTTTGCTTATTTATGAAGTTAATTATCTGATCTTTGAATATGCCCACACTGCTTCCTCCGCCAACTAAAAGCACTTGTTCATCTTGAAGAAATCCCTTAGGGTCCCATGATCCTTCTTGATATCCCTTGTCTTTGTAAACAATAGATCTTAAAGACTCATGACTAAAGCTTGAAGAATTTTCTTCATGTGCTAGTGCTTCTAAAATTTTGAAAGATTGAAATTGGTCATATCTATCATCTTCAGATAGGGTTTGCACAAAAGTTGGATGAATATTGTTATTGGCAGCATATTGATAATGCATATTGGTTCCCCACCCATACTTAGTTTTCAATAAAGAAAAATCTGATACGGTACCTTGAAGAAGAGAAAGATCAACTTCTAATAGCTTTTTATTCTCTAATTCCATTAAAAGACTCTCTGTAGTGACATTTCCAGCCCCTCGACCCATTCCAGTAACAGTGCTGTCGCAAAAATTTACACCTTTTTCAATAGCTCTAATAGAATTTCCTAGAGCGAACCCTTTGTTATTATGAGAATGAAATCCTATCTCTCCTCTCCATCCCTTTTTTAAAGAATCTACGATAAAGCTAATATCATCAGGATCCATATTTCCAAATGAATCAGCAAAGTATAAGATGTCAACCAGATCCCAACTTTGGATTTCCTGAGCTATTTGCTCATATTCATTTTCTTTTTTTCCATTGGATTGCATCAAATTGAGGCCAATCTTATATCCGAGACTTTTTAGTTCTTCCAATATAGTTTCAGAATCTAAAGCATTATTAAAATTAATAGCTACTCGTACTAAAGATATGCAAGATTCTCCAGCAGGTAAAAAATTGTCTCTAATTTTTTTCTTAATTTCCTTTTTGTCAGGAGATAAATATTCTTTTCCGTTTATCATAACGGCATAGTCAAGAGAATCAGGAAGATTCAAAGTTCGCAAAAACTCTTCATCCGTAGTCCCAAAGGGACCAATGTTTTCTTTAACATCTATGAATCTAAATCCTATTTCTACAGTGTCTACTGAACATGACTCCATTGCTCTTAAGTAGTTCTGAACTAATCCATTATTGAAATGCCAGTTATTATAATAACCCCCATCCCTTAAGGTGCAGTCTAATATCTTTAACATATGTATTTCTTATAATTTACAGGCACTTTTTAAAAAGTCGATAGATGATTGACCTAATCTTTCTATTGTTTGAACAGATGTTCCGGCTATGTGAGGAGTGCAAAAAAAGTTATCTAAATCAATAAGTTTGGAAAGAAATTTGCTTGTATTGTTCGGCTCATTTTCAAACACGTCAAAGGCGGCGCCTCCTAGATGTCCACTTTTTAGATGCTCGTATAGTGCAAACTCATTAACAATCCCACCCCTAGCAAGGTTAATTAAGACAGAGCCGACTTTCATTTTAGAGAGTTCAGCTTTATCGATCATATCTCTGGAGCTATCATTTATGGGCGTATGAATAGAAATTGCATCAGAATTTTCCAATAAATACTCTAATGAAACAGAATTTATCTGCCCTGAAAGGTCAGATTCATCAGAAAGAAAAGGGTCATATATCAAAATAGTACAATCGTGAGGAGCTAGATAAGAAGCAAGTTTTTTGCCAATGTGGCCATAACCGATAATACCGACAGTTGTATTAGACAAATCTCTGCTATTAGCTACCTTTTTCCATTGGTTATTGAGCAATTTTTTATTAAGCTGACAAGCCTCCCTCAGCATTAGAATAATGTATGAAAGAGCAAGTTCCGCTACTGAGGATGCATTTAATCCAGGTTTCCAACCTAAATTTATATTCTTCCTTTTAAGATGTTCTACATCTATATTGTCTAAACCTACGCCAAATTTACAGACAATTTTAAGTTCTGGGAGTGCATCAATAACACTTGCGGTCAGAGGATCTTCACTAATAATTGCTCCCCGACAATCTCTCAAAAAGTTTATTAGCCCCTCTTCATCAAAATGTAATAGGTCTTCGTTGTATACGATATTGTTAAAATTTTTTTCAAGCGCATCCCTTAGGCTCTTCGACTTACAGAAAGACCGCGAAGAAACTCCAATAGAAGATTCTTTATTCAACATTTAATTTTCCAGCTTCTCTTAAAATTATCATATCTGTTGAATAAGCAATAAAAACATACCCTTCTTTAATGCGTTCTTGTAGTTTTTTTGGATCAGGATCGACAGAATGAAATCCATGAGGAATTTTATGCTTTGTAGCCGATTCTTTGACAATTTCAAGCGCTGACAGGAATTCATGACTCGTAAAATTACCAGGTTCACCTAGCGATGCTGATAAATCATATGGGCCAATAATGTAAGCATCTGCAATATCTGAACCAAAAATTTTATCTATGTTCTTAACTGCATCTATATGCTCTATTTGAGGTATGAGAAGACAATTTTTCTCAATGTCATGTATATAAGTATCTAAATCAAGTCCCCATCTTTGTGCTCTAGCTAGTCCAAGTCCGCGAGTACCTCGAGGAGGATAATGCATTGCATTAAATGCCTCGGAGAGACATTCTAAACTTTTAACCATTGGCACGATAATTCCTTTAGCTCCTGAATCCATCACTCGCTTAATATTTTCTTCAGAGTTACTTGAAAGTCTTACGACCGGAAGAGAGTTTGAAAATTCTATAGATCGAATCATTTCTTCACAGGTCTCAAAACTTATTGGTGAGTGTTCCATATCTATACAGATCCAATCAAAATCATTTGAGCTAGCTAGGACTTCTGCAGAAGCAGAATTGGGTATTTGGAGCCATGTTCCTATAGATGGTTTTCCATCTACAATTTTCTTCTTTATTTCAACTAATTTTTGATGCATTAAGCTACCACTCTAGTCCTGATTATAAAGCTTTGAATAAAACCTCGGCTCGGTCTCAACATTGTATTCGAGTGCTTTCATTAACTTATCTGCTAATAAGAAGTCCTCTTCATTATCAATATCGATTGTTGATAATCCCTTCCATTCATAATGACCCAAGATAGTATTATTTCCATGATAAGCACAACCATGTTTATCCATATTTTCTATAAATTTATTTCTGTTCCACCCCATTAGAGCACCAGTATAAGCCAGTACAGGTTTTAAATTTTGAGATTTCTCTAAGATAGCATTTGTATCAAAATTCACAGGTTTGTCCTCATAAATACAACCTATTTGCTTTGGTTCAACTGATGTTAGAGTCTCTAGATTATTTTTGAGCATATACTCTATAAATGAGTTGATATCCTGCGTCGTGATAAATGGAGAAGTTGGCAGAAGTTGAATGAGAATATCACATTCCATATTCCTTAAGAAGTCAAATGCAAAATGATCATTTGTAGCCTCCTCACCAGCAAGAAAAGGATCTCTTTTATAGAACTTTATTCCGTAGGGAGAAGCAATATCCTCAAAAATCTGGTCTTCAGAATTTATATATATTTCGTCAAGATAGTCTGCTTTTGAAGCTGCATCAAAAATATACTCGACTAGAGGTTTTCCATTCAGAAGTCTTAGATTTTTTCTTTTTACCCTCTGACTACCCATTCTTGCAGGGATCATTCCAATTATCTTCATATAGTTAACTCATTAAGCAGAGTAGATTTCATCAATCAAAAGCATGATTGCTTTAGCGTCTTTGATTGTACCATTAATAATTTTACCTTCTCCCTTTACTGAGGATATAAATTCTTCTAATTCAAATTTCCAAGAATCGTCAATTTCAAAATAGGACATAGTTTCACTTGGCTTGCCCATTGCTGTAGATATATCTTCGTACTCTCTAAAACCATAAATTAATTTCTCTGGTGCATAGCTTCCCGTCGAGGTAATTAACCCATCTAAATTTACGTAGCCTTTTTCAAAAGTCATCTCAAGCAAAAATTTGTGTCTCCATTGATTTGCTGTTGAATGAAACGAAGCAACTGTTCCTTCTTTTGACTTTAAGAGTAAAAAAGCATTATCCTCATTCTCAATATCCCAATACTCCGTTGATAGATAAGAGCTAAAACATTCGAATTCCTGATTGGAAAAGAATCTAAATAGATCAAGCATATGGATTCCTTGATCCATTAAAATTCCTCCACCAGAAAATTTTTTATAATTCCTCCATTCCTTATCGAAGTCTATACTTCCAGCTTTTCCATAGACGCCTCTCATCCAAAGTAATTCTCCCATTCCGCCTTTATCAATAATCTTTTTTGCTTCAATTGCAGAGTAATGATATCGATGATTGAAGCCATATTTTAGTGTTAGTGATTTTTTACTGAAAGCTCTCTCAACCTCTAGAATTTCTTTGAGGTTCATAGCTGGAGGCTTTTCACAAAATACATGCTTGCCTGCTTCTAGGGCTCTGATAGTGTATTCTGAGCTTGAACTGACGTATGAAGATATAAAAACCGCATCAATGTTTGTAGCCAATAGTTCATCAAAAGAATTACATAAAATAATATCATCTCTATCTTCTTTATATTTTAAATCGAAAATAGATACTAATTTGACTTCAGAGGATGATGAAAAAGATTTTTCTCTAATCTTTCCCATTTTTCCGTAGCCTGTTATGCCTACCTTTATCTCATTCATATTCTTTTTACTTGAGCACTATTTTATCTGAACCCCATTTATCTGCATATTCTTGTGCGGCCAAATTCATAACATCATCTCGACTTAAACCTCTTTCAAAACCTTTAAACAAACTTTCAAGAAAGCTTCCCATTCTCAATGCACCTTTACCGTCTCTGAAAGGATCCAATTCATCTATGATTGAAGACCAATTTCCAAATTCTTTATCCTTATCTTTCGATAGAAAATAATGATTTATTGCATCTATAGCCTCAGGCCAACTATCGAAGACAACTGTACCGTTTTTTAGCGTATTCAATATGCTGGCAGGAGTCTTTTCTCGGTCAATTAAAATGGTTGGGGTTCCGGCAAGAGCAGACTCTAACCCAGCACTACCTGCACACAAATGGCTGTGGATGCATAAATCTGATGCAAGAGAGGCAACTATAGGAGTTGCCAGAGTGGTAAACCCTTTAGTCTCATCAAAAATAAAACATCTGCCGGTATTGATCCCCTTCCTAAGCAAAGACCATACTTCATCTCCTAATCTCTCTTTAAGATCAATATATCTTTTTGGTTTAAAGATAACACCCATATCATTATGCTTAAATAAATTCTCTAATATATATTTGTAATTTTCTCTTTGTAGCTCATTGCCCGTATGCCATCTTGAATCTGGTAAAGAATTCTCATCTAAAACAGACACAATATTCTTGGCTCCATTTAATTGGAGCCTTTTTCTTAACTCAACAGAATTTTTAATAGAGGCTTTAATTGCATAATCTTTGGGATATCCAGTAATTACATTAAATTTGAAATTACTATCTATAGTTCTGTCAATTTGAGCACAGTGGTTTGAATACGAAAAAAGAATATCTGCGTCAGATTTACACATTGTTTCTTGAATTGCATTCAAAGCAATTTGCCACAGAACGGATATGCCTCCAACTGAATTTATTGCATCAGCAATAGCCATATGACTTTTATCGAACTTGTACCAAGAAAAATAAACTTTCGTATTGTATTTTTTAAACAAAGATCTCCAATAAAAATAATTAGACTTGTAAGTATTAATTAAATAATTGACTTCATTTAACTCATTCTTACCTATAGAAATTGGTTTCCTAACAATATTTAAGGAAGAATCAAAAGTATCACTAAATGAAGCTTTACCTGAAATTGATCTTATTCCATAGTCACTTAGCAACCTTCTATGGTCTTTTGTTCGTGCATGATAGAGAATCCTATCCTTCTTAAACTCTGAATTCATTTCCCAAAAAAAGTCAGAGTTATTACCATCATTCTCAAAATGTATATCCCCTCTTCCTTCAACAAAAATGGTCTGCAAATCCTTTTTTATTTCTTCGGCTTCGAAACTGTAATACCTTAAATTTTTTAGAAGGAAGTAAAGTCTTGGATAATTTCTAGCGGAGAAAAAAATCTTCAATCTATTGAAAATAGTTGAGAAGATATTCTTAGATGCAAAGAGTTTGATATTTTCCTTTATTGAAAATTCTTGAAGTATTGATATCCATGTCCTGTCTTCAATGAACAAGCTAACCTCACTAATTTTATTTATACTCATATGCCATGCAACGACTTGTATTATATAGAGTGACCTATTCACAGTACCTTTGATAAGAATTTCCCCGTCTATTGCACCTCTGAGAACATAATTTTCTAGTCTATTTGGTACGAGATTTCGTTGAGAATAAAACCTTATAGACTCGCTTTCTCGCAATTTTTGGTTAAATATTGCCAAGTCCTCTCTATAAATTCTCAATCTTTGGAGCTCGTGATTCTTAGCCCTAATTTGCATCATATCAAACTCTAATTTTTTAAAGTTATAACCCGCAAAAAGGAAAGAATTAAGCATGTAAGAAGCAGGTCTTTTAATATCAAAATAAAAATAGTAATCTGAATCAGAAGACTTGGAGTCTAAGTCTTGTTTATATTTAATTTTTATTAAATCTAGAACAGATAGATTTTCAAAATAAATATACATTCGTATAAACTTAGTATTCGTCTAGGAAAAAAACAAGTTATATCTTGAATATTTTCTAGCTTAACTGATTTAATTTTAGAAAATCTTTGTCAGATAACTCTGGCACATTCATCCAACTTGGAATGAAGCCCTCCTGACAATAGTCATTGAGATATTGAGAAATCTTTTCATCAGTATCAGTAAATTCTGCTTCAATATTTGGCTTTTCAAATCTATCAGCATACTCGGATCTTATGTAGAATAAATTACAGAAACCTGTTACGTGACAGAGGGTGTAATTATTACTAGTCATTAAAGAATCCATAGCCTGAAAGCTTGCTCCATAGAGACGAGGACTGAATGAAATCAAGTCTTCACCTTCCGGGACAGTGCATTTCCTGCTTAAACCAAAAGAAGGATTATATTCAACGATAAAAAGTTTAGGCCTGTAATCAAGGTCTAAGAGTTTTTTTACAATATAATAATCGGAAGAATCTAAATCTACTGTAAGTAAATCAAGATCATCTTTTTTTATATTATTTTTCTGAAAAATATTCTCTATGTTTGATGTAGTGACATATTCCTTGAATGGAAAATTCAGGAGGAATTTTAAGTATTTTAAGGAGCCAGTTATAAAGACCACCTTGAATACATCAATAATATTTAAGTAAAAGCTTCTGAAGTCATAGGAAAATGAAAAATAAAGACTTCTAGCTTTATAGAATATTCTGTATGCTCGAGTGGTAGTTCCTAGAACTCTTAATTCGCCAAACTCTACACACGTTGGATCATTAGATACGCCTATCTCTTCAAAAATTTTGAGGATGACGCCGTCTTCTCCATAATAGGGACATTCCCTGTACCCATAATTTTGGTAATAGTTTCTTCTGTATTCGAAAAGTTTTATCATAATGTCAAAAGCTATATTTTGTTCTATATTCCGCAGATAATTCATCAATCATTGAAATGGATTTTTCAGAGGCTCCTTGATTTATAACAAAATCTCTTCTCTTTTCTAACTCTCCTTCTTCGGTGAGACCTTCTTCGCCAGGCTCCCATCCACAACGAATATAAATAGCTGTAGGTATGCCGTCGGCAATTTTTGTTCTAGGAACATTTTGCAATTTTAGTACTTTCGATTCTTTAATTTTAAACTCTGTATCAAAGAAAGCTTTGATATTCTCCAGATCTTGATAAGGGTTTAATACGAACTCCTCAAAAGAAATTGTAAGGAGATTTAAGTTTTTATTCTCATTCTTAAATTTTTTTGTTCGTTGAGTCATGTAGTAAATCTCGTTGATAGCTTTATCAACATAATTCATTTTTTCATACTCCTCCCAATCTCTTGCCCAGAAGGGAATACTCCCTTCCTTTCCTTGGAAATTAATGTAAAAAAACCTTGAATTATCTGTCTTCTCTAAAGTTTGATAGTTCAAAGCAATTTGTATCACTTGATAAAGTGGATGGCGAACTATTTCAAGAAATTTCAGCTTCTTAGGATGGCTCTGAAAGAGTGGCTTAGAATAACTCAATAAATTATGAGTGCATAAATGAAGTATTGGCTGCTCTTCTTTAATTCTTTCAGGTACAAATTCATTACCTTTAAGAAAGAATCTTTTAAGATATTTCATCAACTGTTTATTTTTCAAAACGCTTGAAAGATCTCTGTGTCTAAAGTTAGAATTTCTTGACATCATGGATTCGTAAATCATGAGATCTAATTCTATCTCTAGCATAGTTTTGCAAGCGTCCAGAGGCATTTTATCCAAGTCATATAGTGCGAGGTAATTTTCTATTTGAGGGCTATATTGCATCACCTCAAATCTTTCTAAATATGAACATAAAGTGTTGAATAATGTCTTACCGCATCCGGGCTGACCATCAATAACAGCAATGTCCTCTACAAGATGAGTAGATCTCAAAGTGTCATTATTTTCTATCATTCAAGTGATTGGGCAGTATTTTATAGAATCTTTTGATATTTCATTTATCTTGCTGATAAAGAAAGGAATAAAAACTGCGTGGAGTCTATAGGAATTTTCCAAGTCTATCAAATCGGATTCGCCCTCAGAAAGAATACTAGAGACAATCTCGGTGGTGAGTGTGCTTTGATTAGTTAATTCAAAAGAAGTGTTATATTCTTTATTCGCTTCTAACTTTTCTCTTATTCTAAGTTCTTGCAAACTCTCGTTTATTTCCATTTCAAAGCTAGGGGTATCTATACTCAGCACGACGGGATCATCAGAAGATTTGCAATCCTCTAAGATCAACACATCCTTATTACTTGATTCTATCTTGAGTTCGCCTCCAAGTTCATAAAACCCTTTTCTCTTTGATGAATAAATTTTGCTATCAATTTTAGATTGGGTGATTTGCATATTGATAGTTTCAGTTAGAAAAGCAAATAGATCTATGTAGTGAATTGCATTAGATGCAAGACCCCAATTTCCACCAGTTACTCTCAAGCTTATTGGTCCTTCTTGGCCAATTTTAGATTTGAGCTTTCTGTAACTATCAAATACCCTATTAGGGCAGTTTACCCATGCTTTAATATTTTTTTTGAAAAAGATAGAATTGATTTCTTCAAAATCTTTTAAATTTTGAAAAGCAACCTTTTCTAATATGAAATATTTAGGTACAGACTTTAGAAGCAGATCTGTAATAACTTTCTTCCTTATTTTGCTTGAAGTTGCAATTATTGCTAAATCTAGTCCATTTAAATCTGGTATGTCTGTTTGAAAACTCACTTCACAAAGATTATCAGCCCTTGCAACCTGAAAGAATCTATCTTTAGCAACTCTTAGAGACTCTTTAGAAGGGTCTATAACTGAAATATTAAAATTTCCGTCTAACTTAGCTAGACCCTGAAGATGTCTGGAACCAATTTGGCCAGCTCCGATAATGATTAAATTTTTCATTTTAAGTTAATAGTCGCAAAATCTTCCCATTTTGCCAGACTCATACCTTTAGAGATTAGTCCCTCTCGACACTGTTTTAGTCCATCTCCCACAAAATTGAATAAATGGGCGGTAGCTACAGCATCTACTCGTGTGTCAGCAAAGGCCTCATATAAGTGATTATGATGACCAGCTCCTCCAGATAGAATAAGAGGAACTGGAAAATTAGTGCCCAACAAATCTAGCATCTCAAGATCTAGTCCTTGCGCAGTTCCATCTTGATTAATTGAATTAAGATAAACTTCTCCAATATTCATATTAGAAATATTTTTAAGCCAATCTTTTGCAGAAATATTTATATCGTCAACTCCGTTATTAATCAGAACTTTGTAGTCTCCATCCTGCTTTTTCAAATCTACAGAAGCAACTATTGATTGATTGCCAAACCTATTTGCGATGGCGGAAACTTCTTCAGGATTCTTATACAACAAGCTGTTTAATAAGACTTTATCCGCTCCTGACTTCAATAGTAAAGATGCTTCCTGCAAAGAATTAATTCCGCCACCAGCTGTGATTGGTACAAAGCAATCTTTAGTGATCTTTTTAATCATCTCTATGAAGTTAGACAAATCTCTATTCTCTCTAGTAACATCAATGATGATTAGTTCGTCTATAGAGAAGGCTATAGTGGAGAATTTATAATTTTGGGCCAGCCAATCATAATCGCCAACTCTCTGAAGTTTGAAGTTTCTGCTTAACATAAAGCTTCCATTATTGTAGAGAAGGGAAAAAATTAGTCTCTTTTTAAGCATGCTAGATTTTTAAGAAATTTTGTAAAAGCTTAATCCCATTTGTCTGACTCTTCTCAGGATGAAACTGTGTTCCGAATATATTTTCAAACTCGAAGGAAGACAAGAATTTTTCCCCGTATTCGCAATAACTATGTCGATTATCTTCTTCATTATTGATCATTCTGTAAGAGTGAACAAAATAAAAATCGCTACCATTATCAATATTTTTAAAAAGCCTACTATGACTGTCACTATAGACAGAATTAAAACCAATATGAGGAACTTTGATATCAAGGACGTCCGAAAAATATTCAACTTTTCTGTCAAAAAAATTTAGCCCATTTGTAAAACCTTCTTCAGTGGAAGATTGTCCTAACAACTGCATTCCTAAACAAATCCCAAGAATCTTAGAGCCTTTATTTCTGGCAAGATTCAATCCTTCATCTATATTTGTAAGCTTGAGAGTATCCATTGCTTCTTTAAAAGAACCAACCCCAGGTAGTATTATGCATTCAGATTTGGAGATTATTTCCGGATCAGAGCTGACGATAACTTCTACATCCAAAAACTGTAAAGCACTCTCAACAGACCATATATTGCCCATACCATAATCTACTATCGTAAGTTTGGATGAAGGCATATAAATATTATATCTAAACTTTTGTTCTATTAAGATGAAAAATTGATAAGGTTGTTAGTAAACTTAGCATCGACTCTATAATCGGCTTGCAAGTTATCGATATTGGCCTTACCACCTGACGAAGTTACTATGGCTCCACCAGCGGCAACATCCCAAAGATAGATCCCTTTCTCTGAATAAGCTTCTGCCTTACCCGAAGCGACATATATTGAAGAGATAGCAGCTGAACCTATCATTCTTATTTTCTTCCATGATTGAAAATCATCGATCATATTTTTGAACTCTGAATTTGTATAATTTTTCTTAGCGGGTATTCCAGTCATCAAAGTTGACTGGTTCTTTTGTGAGACATCTGAAACCTTTATTTCTTTACCGTTTAAATATGAGGGAGTATCTTTTGAAGCATAATATAAATTATTTAAGTTGAAGTCATATATTACGCCGATAATTGGTTCAAGATTATTAATTAAAGCAATAGAAACACAGCTAATTGGAATACCTCGCAAGAAATTCGATGTTCCATCCAATGGATCTACAACCCAATACAGCTCATCAAGATCTTTGTTTTTACCTTTTTCCTCACCTAAAATGGGCAACTGGCTTTCTTTTATCAAAGCCTCTCTAATTATTACCTCTGTATCTACGTCAACTTTTAACTTTATATCTCGACCCTCACTCGATAATATTTCCTGTTTGTTACCCCTATTTTCTAATAAGAATTTTCCAGCTTCCAGAGAAGCCGACTTTGCTAAGTCTAATAGGATGGATAATTCTTTTTTTTTCATCGCATTTTCTCAAGGCTTATATTTTTCATGACTCTATTTCAATTCAAAAATTTATGTCTTAAAGCAAAAATATTTAATACCTTCAGATTCATCAATAAATTGGGCATAGAATGCACTAAGTTTTAGATAAGATGGTGTATCATACTGAAAAATTTTGAGGACGTTAACATGATAACAATGATAGCCAATAACAAAGAATTGATAGGAAGCGTCATATTAGCAATGCTGTCTGGTCTTTCAATAAGGGTTTTGCTTTCCTTGGTTAAGCAAAAATGGGCCTCTACTTATCATCATACTATGTCTTACATTCTTTTACCTGTTATAACTTTTGTGATCACTAAAGTCATTACCGGAAACATAGCTTTATCTCTGGGCATGATAGGAGCTTTATCAATTGTTCGCTTTAGGAATCCTGTTAAAAATCCTTTTGAATTAGTTATGTTCTTCGCGTTAATTACAATTGGCATTAGTATGTCTGTAAATGTGAAATACGGGATAATTCTAGTTATGGTTATAGACTTTACTATAATTGCATCTTATATCTTTGAAATTTTGGCCAAGAAGCTAAATATTCACATATTTTCACTGTCTTTTGATGAGGGGAACTCAAATAACATAATTGAGATTCAAGCAAATAGGGAAATAGACTTTCTCCATAAAAATGAACTATTACTTCAGTTTATTGCTGACAATGACCAAGATATCTATCACTACAGATTAGCTTCCAGATCCAGAGAAGATATTGAGAGAATAAGGCTTGAAATTGCTCAATTGGATGGAATTGCGAACATAGAAGTAAAGCTTTCTTGAGTTTTATAGGAAGGTATGCGGGTGAATGCCTCTAAATTAAAGACAATCCTGTTTTGCTTTACGGCATTCCTAAGTCTTTCTTCACAAATATATTCTGATAGTTATTTTTGTAATAGCGAAGATGTCAATAAATTTATTGAGGAAGGTCAGGTAAATTTTATTGATATAGAGACAAATAAAAGCAGGAAATGGACTAAAAATTATTTAAGAGCAGTTAGCGATTTCAGAAATGGAGATATATCTGAAAAATATAAAAAAAAGTTTAGTGCAGATATAAAAGTAAGCTTTGATAATGGACTAGAGTGCACTTACCCTTCCAAAATAAGAATAAGCGGTGACAGAATAGACCATCTTGGATGGGGAGGAGGAATCAAAAACATATCTCCTCCTATAACCAGTTTAGATGTCAGGCTACTAGAAAAAAATATTAATTCTGTTGTCAAATTTAAATTATTTATCCCTCAAACAAAGAAAGGTGAAAATGAAATAATTTCTACTATTTTGCTAACTGAACTGGGCTTTCTGGCACCTTTAACATTTCAAATTCCTGCGTCTTTTAATGGAGTTAAGACTGAGTTCCTTTTTCAAGAGAAAATAACAAAAGAATTCCTAGAGTCTAACTACTTAAGAGAAGCTCCCATACTAGAAGGAGATGAAAGATTTCTATTCTTAAATGATATCGATTCTTTTGATAGATTTGGTCTAGCTCGACTCTTAAATAATAATTGGGCGGATAAAGGCTCTACAAGTTTAAATATATCAGAGCGTGCCCTTAAAATTCTAAATCTATCCTACCTTGAATATCTTTCAGGCAAGCATATACAAAAGAACCTCCATGATAGACTTCTTTCCAATCCCAATGTTCAATTGAAGGAAAAAAAAGTTAATCAAGATCATGGTTTTGCAGCTCTGGTATTGGCCATGGGAGCTGCGCATGCCCTAAGACCCCACAATAGAAGCTTTTACTATGATCCTATCTATAATCAATTTAAACCTATTTACTACGATGGAAATTCTTCTATAACGGCTCTGAACTCAGATAGTAGTTTGAGACAATTTATTAGATATGGAAAAAACCTTTCCCAAGACGAAATAGAAGGAGCATCTGCAGCAATAACTTCTCTAAAGAGTTTAAATAAATTTGATTTTCTTCAAAAAGTTCAGGATAGAGGTTTGACTTATAACTTAGACGATATCAATGAAATTCTTCAGAGAATAACTTCTAATTTAATAGTTATCAAAAACACTCCAATTATGAATTTAGTGGAGAACAATTCTTCTCCTTATTTTTCTAATTATAATAATTCCGACAGCGAAATATCTTCAAAAAAGCTAGTCTTTTCTTCGAATAAAGAGGAAATTTTAGAGGTATGTGATTTTTCTATGAAAAATTGTAGCTCTAAAAGATTCTCTAAAAGGGATTTATCTAAATTATTAGAGGGACGTTATGATGACTCTACTGATTACTCTTACATATATATAGGAAATAAAACTGACTACCTTTCTGGCGTATACACCTTACAAGATCAAACTAAAAAAGTTTTTGATCTAGGTTATGGAACTAACTTACTGGTTTATGGCTCATCTTCTGCAAGAATAAATAAACAACAAAAAGTTCTACAACTTTATCAGAAAGAAAAAAAGGATAGATTTGTAATACATGGTGGAAGGTTGGAAAACTGGAAAATTCAGTTCATAGGGCTTCCTGAAGATGAAATAAAAGCGCCTCAAGCGTTTAATAAAAATTTAATTACCGGATGTCTGACTTTGCTGGATTTAGAAGCTAAAAATATTGATATTAGAGTTGAAGGTGCGCGTTGTGAAGATGGTTTAAATTTAATAAGAGTGGCTGGAGATATAAATTCTCTTGATATAAGTAACACTTCAAGAGATGCTTTTGATGCCGATTTTTCAAATGTAAAAATAGGTGAAATAAATGTAGTCGACGCAGGTAATGATTGTGTAGATCTCTCGTCGGGCAATTATTCTATTGATTATGCGAATCTATTTAATTGCAAGGATAAAGCTATTTCAGTAGGAGAAAAATCTAGACTGGTGTTGATCTCGACTAAAATTTCAGAGTCAAATATTGGTTTAGCTTCTAAAGACTCTTCATATATAAATGTTGATAACGTAAGCACCGACTCTGTAAATACTTGTTTTAGTGCTTATAATAAAAAACAAGAATTTTGGGGTGGCAAAATTTCCATTAAAAAGCACAATTGCCAGCCCGATCAATTTTTTTCTGAAAAAGCTTCTCTTATTGAGGTGATACTGTGAGTTTTAGAAAAGAAGAAAAACTCCACATCAGTCAAAGTCAGTTACTTAATCTGTTGAATTGGGTATATGAAAATGGTGGCTATCAACTATATGATCCTAGAATAGTGTCTTCAACTTACTTGGATAATGACGATATGCAAATGTTTGCAGATTCTGAAGAGGGTTGCGTTCCTAGAAAAAAAATTAGAATTAGAAGCTATTCAAAAGAAGAGCATAAAGCTGGTCAGAGTGCCCTTGAAGTGAAAACCTCATCTGTAGAAGGACGTTATAAAACTTCGGAGAAAAATTTCAATCTAAAAAAAATAATGACTACTGGTTTTTTTGATAAAGATTACGGTATTTGCAAACCAGTAGTGAGGGTCAGTTATAAAAGAGAATACTATAAGATTCATAATGTTAGACTCACAATTGATAAGAATATTGAGTACTCCAAGGTTGGAACTAAAAGTACTAGCATGTTCAAAAGGAGTGATCCAAATATTATTGTGGAAATAAAAGCTGATGATTTTGTACCAATTGGCTATTTATTCGAAAAATTTCAATTCGATAGGATTCGATTTTCAAAATATAGTAATGCTGTAAACACATTCTTAGAATTTAATGGTTAAAAAACTCCTACCTATTATCCTCTTGAGTGGAGTATTTTTTTTAGTAGGTATTCTTGTTGGTCACTATAAACCTACAGCCATTCAAATTCCTTATTTGTTCTTGAAAGATAGATTGATCAATGATTCAACGAATGTGTACGCTGATTCTGTAAAAAGGCTTAACGAGAGATCTCAGCCTGGTTCTTGCTCAAGACAAGGTAATGGTTATTCTTTTTTTGTAGCAGGACACGTATACGGCACCCCAGGATTAGAATATGAAGGAATATATAAACCCTTCAAAAATAATAAAAAATTAAATGAGTGTTCCTTATTATTTGGGTTTTTACTTGGAGATACTGTGGTGACAGCAAGTAATCATGAGTTTGGCATACTTAAGGATGACTTAAAATCTTTCGAAGACAATACCAAAATTTATATCGCGCCTGGAAATCATGAGGTAGGGGTAGGATCTTATAATGCAAAAAGGGATGTTTACCTTGAAAATTTTGGAGAAAGGACACATCAATATTTAGAGTATAAGAATGATCTGTTTATAATTTTAGATACAAATATAAGTAATTGGAACCTAAGCAAAGATCAGATTTTAATGCTTAAGAATCTGCAATCTAAACAACGTAAATATGAGAATGTATTCATATTTTCGCATCAATTGTTCTGGATTGAGGACGAGAATCCTAGTTTTTTGGGCCTCATACCTAACTCTAACGAGGGAAGGGCTAAAAAACTAAATTTTTGGAAAGAAGTTTTTCCTATTACACAAAGTATTGGGGAGAATCTTTTTTTCTTTGCGGGAGATGTAGGAGCCTTTAATAACAAAAGTGAGTTTTTTTATCGAAATATTTCTGAAGTTGAGTTCTTTGCTACAGGTATGGGTGGAGGTAAAAGAGATAATTTTATGTTGGTGCATATAGCAAACGAAGAGGTTAATATTGAACTCGTTGAATTTTAATCTATGAAGAAAGTTCTCATATAGAATGAAAATTTTTAATAATCTCTTCTCTATTACTCCTCAAGTCACCTTCTTATTTTCTTATAAAATAAATCAAATGATAGATTTCAGGAAAAGCTACTGAAAGCTATATTTAGCTTTTAAGAAACGTCCTTGAATCACGAGAAATCATCGAAACTCTAATCAGCATGTATTGTTGGATGAGAAATTTAGGTGATTTCTTTTTTTAGAACCCAGCCTTTATTTTGCTTAGTAAAAAGATCTTTATTAGCCCATTTATCAAGAATATCATTAAATTCTGTTTCTGATATTTGATAATAATCAAGATAAAATTGTGTAAATTCTTCAGGATAATAAGCATCATATAAGTTAACTAAATTGAGACCTTGTTCTCTTGTCATAGCACCTCTTCTGATTTCTATTCCAACATCTTGTGTAGCTCTACCAAATCCAAACTTTAGATACATTAAATAAGTATGTAATGCATATAAGTATTGATCATTTTGTGCAAAATTTGTAAAAGTTCCCTGATTTGAATCAAGATTTTCTTGCAAACCGCAATGCTCTTTGGCTACTAGATAATTTCTATAAGGATCCCAAGATTCGTAATAAGACCAATGTGTTAACTTAATATCCTTCAATTCATCGTCTGAAGGAAAAGTAAAGAAGTAAAGGTCTGATTCACTTACATCTAGTTTTCTTAAAACTTTTTCATAACCATCTTCAAGATATATTTTCCTTTGATAAGAAGTATCATAAGTAGAAACATTTTTTGTCTCTGTAGAGCCACCATATTCAACTTCACCGTCCTCTCCGTAAAATAACAAATTTATACCCAAATTAACCGCCATTCTAAGAACCGCTGTATGTATTCCAATCAGGAATCCATAATAAGGGAATCCTTTTTCGATAAATCCATATTTGTTAAGCTGTCTCATGGCCTCTAGGCTAGGAGATATATGAATATGATCAAAACCAGAGTTTACAAATCCTTCAAGATTCTTTTTTCCTAGATCCATTTCTAGAGAAGGCCGGACTGTTACAGCTAGGGGACTTAATTGCATATTGTGTTTCAGTTGATAAGAAACGTAAGAGCCATCCTTACCACCGCTTACCGGAACCATGCAATCATAGAAACCGTTAGAATTCTTTGATCTTTCAAGGAGATCAAGAAGCTCATTTTTTCTTTTAGCCCAGTCTATATCTTTTTTTTCTTCAGACCACTGACAGGCATTACACCAACCCCTATCGTCGAAGGTAATTCTGGGTCTTGTAGAAACATTAAGACAGTTTGTACATCTAAATATGTCCATAGCTATATAATCGTCCAACCTCCATCAATTATTAAATTCATCCCTGTTACATATGATGAAGCCTGCGAGGCTAAAAAAACTGCTGCAGGTGCTATTTCTTCAGCCTTTGCAAGCCTATTAAGTGGACTATGAAGAGAATAATTATTTACAAATTTATCCTCTTGATTTCCATTATTTTCAGCGTAAGGACCTTCCACACCCCCAGGTGAAATACAATTTATTCTTATATTGTGCTTACCATATATAGAGGCCATTTGACGAGTTTGATTTACAAGAGCTCCTTTAATAGAAGAGTATATTGAGTTCTCTTGCATTGAGGTTCCTTCGTAAACATTTAGATTTTGACCCACTATTCCGTAGATCGATCCAAAATTTATTATATTGCCTTCAACTTTTTTTTCTTTCATTAATTCAGCAACTAATCTAGAAATCCAGATAGTAGAAACAAGATTAATTTCTATATTTTCTTTAAGGGAATTTAGCTCTAAATCTTTAAAACTTGAATGCCCCCATTCCTTAGTTCTTGGGTAAGAAACATTTACAAAAACATCTGGACAATCATGTAAAGAAACAATTTTTTGAAAATTCTGTTCCAAATTTTCTAGATCTGAACAGTCATAATCTTCATAAAAGAAACTTTTTATCTTTATCATGGACTCGCCTAGTGGATTTATAGGAGGACCCTTATCCAGACAAACAACTTGAGCATCAAAATCAAGAAAAGATTTGCATATTTCAGTACCAATTAGACCTGAACCTCCCAAAACATAACAAGTCTTACCGCTTAGAGAGAATTTTTCTCTGTAATTCATTTTAATTTTTCTTGTAAAGTTGGTGTTTGATATTAATTATACTTCATAAGATATTCAACATAACTAAAATCTGATTCTGTATCTATATCAACTGACCTTTCTTCTGGCATTATGTAACAAGATGTATTTTCGTCTATGAGAGGTTTGTCAGATAAAAGTCTAGATCTATTCCAGATATAAATAGAAGCGTTCATGTCATAAACATCAGGTGCATCCTGTCGTCTTATTACTTGCCTATCTAATTGTTTAACCAATTTAAGTTTTTTATCTTCATATTCCAACATATTGAAATAAGGATTTTTTCTTGCCAAGCAAGCTGTTACTAAATTCTCTGCATTTTCAGATTTAAATTTTTTCATTGCATTTAAAATATCATCAACACTTCTTAGAGGAGATGTTGCATCAAGATCAACTATGTAAGAATATTTTTTTTTGAAATTAGCTTCGGCTTCATGCAAAGCATGAATTATTACAGGAATTTTGGCAGCTTTATCATGGGAAAGTTCTTTTGGCCTCAGAAACCAAACTTCTAAACCCATGTTCTGAGCAATATCAGCAATTTTAGAAGAATCAGTTGAAATAACTATATCTTCAAAAATTTTGCTTTCGATAGCTTGTTTTATAGTGTATTCCATCAAAGGCTTGCCATTCATAAGACGCAAGTTTTTATTCTTGACTCCTTTAGAGCCTGCACGCATGCAAATTGTGCAAAGAACTTTCATGTTTTTGTCCAGTGTTTAATTTTTTTAATAAAACTATTCACCTTTAAACCGTCTTGTAGGGTTGCATTCAAATCTGCTGTATGTCGTAAAATGCAATTATGTTGATCAACATAGGTCGTGTTTAGGTCAAATGGGTCCAATCTATATTCAGATACTTGAGAAGAGTTATCCCTTGAGTGGATAGTGTTATTAACTAAATCAACTATATAAGTAGACTCTTGGGCCACCACATGAATCTGTCGTCTCTCAATGGCTGAAAAGTAACTTAAAGAAAGCTCAACTGGAGATCCGTTCTCAATATGACCGGATAAAAACATTGAATCTTCACTTTCAATATCTAAATTAGAAAAATTTCCTATTTTTACAAAGTCTATTTCTAAGCATCCAAACAGCCACAACAATAGATCTATTTCATGACTCAAGTCCAATACCACTCCTCCTCCTTTGGATGAAGAGCTATAAGACTCCTTAATAGGCCTTTCCTTTCTCCAATCAGGTAGATAAGAATGGCAAAAGCAATAAACAGCTTGTACATTTTGATTAATAATCTCGCTCCTAAGCTTTAAAACGAGAGGATGAAATCTTAAATTATATCCGACATAAATTGATTTGCCTTTTGAATCAAATTCATATGAGTCTTCAAATAAAGGCTTTTCCACAAGAATAGTCTTTATATCTGTATTACTGACTATAAAATCAAGATACCGAAGATGTTTTTCGGTTTCATTTGCAATTACAACATAGTTTATATCCTGAGGAATTTTGTCTAGGCTATTTATTGAATTTACAGGTAGTTTCTCCTGGCTACTTAAAACAACTACATTATCCTTTCCCAGGATATTAGATAATATTTTGAAGTGTCGTCTTCCGATTGAGCCAAAACCGATCACCAAAGCAGAAGTGATCAATTAAAGATCTCCAGCGCTTTCTTATATTCACTCCACTGACCAATATCTATCCAAGATTCTTCATCAACAGTAAAGACTCCGATACTCATTCCTCTTTTTATCATATCCTCCAAAAGGTCAGTCATATCATAAAAACTTGCATGTGGAATTAGTTTAATAACATTAGGGTTGATTAAATAGAGACCAGTATTAACCAAATAGTTGTGAGAAGGTTTCTCTTGAATCGATTGCAGTTTTCCTTCAGATAAAATGCAAGTACCGTAAGGTATTTCATAGTTTTTTGCTGATGCGACTAAAGTTAAATCAAAATTATTTTCTGTATGAAAAGAATATATATCAGAATAGTCACAATCAATTATTATGTCGCAATTAGAAACAAAAAAAGGATCCTTAAGAGTATTCCTCAATAATGAAATACTACCTGCGGTTCCTAGAGGTTCAGACTCATCAATAAACTCAAAATTATATTCTGGATCAAGTTCCTCGAAAAAGGCTTTCAATAATTTACTTTTAAAATTTACTGTAAAGTAGAATTCAGTGATTCCAACCAAGGTAAACTTATTAATAATTTTTTCTATGATGGTTTCATCCCCAACTGGCATTAATGGCTTAGGCAAGACATCTGTAAAAGGAGCTAATCTAGTTCCAGAACCACCAGCCATGATTACCACAGGAATATTAATGGCTAAAGAATGTTGTTTTTTTTCTGATAAGAGCTCTTCCCAATAAACAATTTGAGTTACTTTGTTTTCTGTGTCTACGATAGGTATGAGATCAATACGTTTTGTAGAAAATATTTCCTTAGCTAATTTCTCGTTATATCTATTTTTTTGAAGATGAACGCAATTTCTTTGATAAATACTCTCTATAGATTCATCTAGATTTTTTCCAGCAAGTATACTCTTTCTGATATCTCCATCACTGAGAGTACCAAGTAATTTCTCCTCAGAATCTACAACAATTATGCATTTTTCTCCGGATTTACTCATGTAGCTTAGAGCTTCTTTTAAGCTAATTGAAGATCTTTGCAAAATGCTTTTCATTTGTTGTTCTCTCTAGTTATTTGATAACAATAATAGTTAACTTATTTCCTACAACTCAATATATTCGCCGGGATAATAGTTCCTTTTTGCTTTCTTTCCAAGGACATCATCCCATTTCATAGGAGAAATTCCTCCAGCTGGTCTCTTACAAGCTATATTTTGTTCTGAAAACTCTTCTCCTGCTTTAATTTCTCTTGATGAAACTATAGATTTTCTCACAAAAAAGAGATTCTTAAGTTCATTTGCACTTGGTTTTTTTTCATATTTACCAAGAGCGTTGGTGATATTCCTTATTGCTTTTACTAACTCAGCAAATTGATTCGGTTCTAAACTAGAAGCATGATCTGGACCTTCCTGATTCTTATCTAAGGTAAAGTGCTTTTCGATAACACTTGCTCCTAGTGCTACTGCACCAATTGAAATGTCGTTTCCTATTGTATGATCAGAATATCCTACAGCCACACCAAACACGTCTTTGAGATTCTGCATTGCATTAAGATGCACATCTGAAAAATCTGTAGGATAATCTGTATTACAGTGCAAAAGGGTGAGATTTTCTTGATCTAAGCCTGCCTGATAAAGTACATCCAGACTCGCGTGAATTTCATCAATTGTGCTCATACCTGTTGAAAGTATTAAAGGCTTGTTCAAAGCACCTAATTTATTTAGGAAAGGTTTGTTAGTTATTTCTCCAGAGGGCAATTTATAACGTGGGAGATCTAAAGAAATTAAAAAGTCTAAACTCTCCAAATCAAATGCTGATGACAAGAACTCAATATCTTTTTCAGTAGAAAACTTTTTTAACTCTTCAAAATCTTCATGCTTTAATTCTAATCTTTTAAGCATAGAAAATTGTGTCTCGCTTGTTTCGTTTCTTTGATAGACAGCTTTTTCTGTTTCCTCTAGTATCAACTTTTCTGCCTGAAATGTTTGAAATTTAATAGCATCTACACCAATTTTCTTTGCCTCTAATATCAATTGTTTTGCTGTGTCTAAGGAACCGTTGTGGTTTACACCTGCTTCTGCAATTATATAAACGTGTTTACTCATATTGTCTTTTCACCATCGTTAATATTTTTATAAACGACAGACCCCATAGGTACAATACATTCATCTCCTACAGAAATATCATTTCTAATTACGCTTCCAGATCCTATAAAAGAGCACTTACCTACTGAAGCGTTACCGTTAATAACTGAATTAGTAGATATGTGAGTGTTATCGCCAATGTATACATCATGTTCGACTATAGCACCTGTATTGATAATACAATTAGAGCCTATCTTTGCACCGGCATTAACAATTGCTCCATTCATAACTATTGTGCCTTCACCAATTTTCGATTTATCGGAAACAATTGCGGAAGGTGATATTAAAATGGGTAAATCAAAATCTAATTTTTTAAGGTTTTGGTAAATCTCTGATCTCAAAAAAAGATTAGTAATTTGACCAATGGCTATAAAAGCAAATTTACTAGATTTCTGCAGTTGTTTTAAATCTAAATCGCTGCCAATAACTTTATATTCTCCAACAACAGCTCCAAGTTTTAATTTATTATCAACTAATCCTAATATTTTGTATTCATTTAAACTTTCTAAAATATCTATTACAGATCGGGAGTGTCCGCCAGCTCCAATAATTATTATGTCCTGCATTTAAACACCTTAACAAAAAAAAAATTTAAACCCATTAAAAATTTAAGAGTTATTTCATAAGTAGTTCATTTATAGTTTTCATAGTTCGCATAGAATCCTTGAGAGAAACAGCAGGCCAATCTAGCTTCCCTGTCTCTAACAAGTTTTTATAGGCGAGCATTTGCATATAAAAGCCCTGTTTTACTTCCAAATCATATTTTTCTGGTTCGATGGAATGCTGCTTAAATTCCGAGTCTATCCATATACCCTCTTCTAAAGGTCGAAATATTACCGAAACACCTTTACCATATAAGCTAATCGACCACCCTCCTGGAGATAGCCAATAAGAAGAATAATTTCCAATAACTCCTTCTCTAGATTTAAAAGTAACTGAAAATTGATCCTTAATTTCTTTTTGAATAGAATTAGAGTTCACATATAAGTTTTCTAAATCTCCTACAAAGAAATCTATAAAATCGATCGTGTGGGAAGAATTGGCATAAATCCAAGAATTCTTTACTTCAGGATCTAAAGAGTCTTCATAAAGCCAAAATCTTTCATGCCCTTCTATATTTAGAGCGACTAATCCGCCATATTCATTAATTTTTTTTAGACCTTTATGAAAAATTGAATAAAAGCGCCTATTAAATCCAACCATATTAGGAGTTTTATAAAGAAGCGAAGTATTAACCAATGTATCCATTTCTGCTAAGGATAAAGCTGGGGGTTTTTCTATAAATAATGGTATTTTTAATGGCAATAGATCATTGCAGATTTTAAACATATTTTCAGCCGAAACTGTTATGAGAATACCATCAAGCTCTTTTGCTAGGTTTATGAAAGAATCTAACTCTGTGACAACATGTTTGATAGAAAACTTTTTTGCGAGGGAACTTGCTTTCAATGAGGTCCTAGAATAGATTAAATCAACTTCTAAGCCTTCAACAAGATCTACAGCTTTTAGGTGTTCTTCGGCTATATACCCAGCTCCAATTATAGCTAACTTAAAAGACAAGAGATTTCCTTTATTGTTGAATTATTCATAGACGGTGCTCAACTTACAATCATTGTAACAAAAGGATAGAAATACTTACTCGGTAAAAATGAAACTATTAAAGATCATAGAATTTTTTCATAGTTAAATTATTCAAGTCTACAGAACTTATTACCTCAATAATTTTTTTAGAAGTATCTCCTCCATCAAAAGGATTTGAATAGTTTTCAAATTTTTCATCAAATATCTTTTCTAATCCGGATTTAATTGACTCTTCTGAGTTTTTGCAATTTATGATGTTTCCTCCAAACATTCTGCCCTTTTGCCTATTGCCGATATTTAAGAAAGGCTTATTTAACGAGGGTGCTTCTATTAAACCACTGGATGAATTACCTATCATTGCATAGGAGTGTTTAAGGACCGAAAGATATTTTATCTGACCTAGAGAAGGAAAGAGATAAGCTTTCTCAGAGTGGTCTGCAACAAAATTTTTAATTCTTTGATTTATGATTTCTCCACCAGGATCTGCATTGGCCATGGTGAAAACAAAAGAAGCATTGTTGATTGAATGCAATGCTTTTAAGAGATTATTTATCTGGTCTTCAGGTGAGATTTTATTCTCAAGAGTTTCGGGATGAAGTGTTATAAGAAGAGTTTTGTCGCTTAATTTAATATCTAGAAGATTTTCTGTGTCTTTCTTAGAAAGTAAATTTACTTTCTTGATCGCTTCGACTCCCGGAGCTCCAACATTGAAAACTAGTTTTGGATCTTCTCCCAGTTGTTCAACCCTTTTTTTATGCGCTTGAGACGAAGTAAAGTGTATATGTGACATTTTTGTGATGCTATGTCTTAAAGACTCATCAAACGCTCCTTCAGAAACTTCTCCACCATGTATATGAGCAACAGGAGTTTTTAAGAACAAGGCTGCAGCTACACATGCAAATATTTCATACCTATCTCCTAAAACCACAATTAAATCAGGCTCTAACTTTTTGAGTATCTCAGGAAAATCAGTAAAAACCTTGGCGATTGAATTTGAAACTTCAGAGGAATCAAGTTTATTATTTAGAATATTTAACTCATGAGTGATGCTCAGTCCATCTTGTTTTATCTCTTCGATTGTCTCTCCAAATTCTTTTGATAGATGCGAACCTGTGACAATTAGCTGTAGAAGTAGATTATTAGACTTCTCTATCTCTGTAAGAAGAATCTTGAGAAGACCATACTCTGCTCTCGATCCAGTGATCACACATATTTTCCTTTTACTGTGCATCTATAGGTGCGCTGCTGGGAAGATTTACAATCCTCTCTGAAAGCCAATTAGTGTTAGTTAAATTTACAGATTGGAACCTCTGATTAAATTTTAATTTATGCATAGGAATCCAGACTGGACGAGTCATAACTCCTGAAGAATTCGTGATTTGAAGAATGCTGTCTCTTTCATTGCTATCTTTTGTAATCAATGTATTCAACCAATAATTAGAGGTAGAACCTATAGATTCTAATTTAAAGCGATACCCATTTTCGTTACCCCAATTGAAATATTCCATAGCAAGTTTTCTCTTCTTCTCCAGGAGAAGAGGCAATTTATTTAGTTGAGAGATTCCAAGTGCTGCATTTAGATTAGGTAGTCGGTAGTTAAATGCCGGCATATCATGAACAAAATTCCATTTATCCTCCAATCTAGCTGTTGTGGACTTGTGTTTAGCTAAACTAGCTAAATCTTTGTTGTTAGTGACAATCATTCCTCCTGCTCCAGTGGTGATTATCTTATTACCATTAAAGCTAAAAACTCCTAAATCACCATAAGTGCCGGTATGTTTCTTACCTAAAAAAGACCCTAAGGACTCTGCAGCATCTTCAATAAGCTTGATATTATACTTAGAGCATATCTCTTTTATCTTCTTGATATTGCAAGGAAAACCAAAAGTGTGCATAGCTATACAAGCTTTCACAATTTTTTTTGTTTTCTTATTCACGCAACCTTTGTCAGACAAAATACATTCATTTTCTAAAAAGGCATTTAATGAATCAGGGCTCATGCCTAAAGTCTCCTTCTCAACATCAATAAAAACAGGAGAGGCGTTGCATTGATGAATTGCATTTGTAGATGCTACAAAATTTAGAGATTGAGTTAAAACTTCGTCCCCTTCCTTCACTCCAATTATATCTAGTGACAAATGAAGAGCTGCTGTTCCATTTACAACCGCAATTGCATATTTAGATCCGGTAAATTCGCTTACCTTTTTTTCAAATTCATTTACCAACGTTCCAACAGATGATACAAATGTTGAATCAATTGTTTTTATTAATTGAGTCTTATCAGTTTCATCAAGATGAGGTTCGTGTAAAGGAATATATTCTTTGGTTTTATAGAGTTTTCTTACAAAACTAACCAGTTCTTTAGACATTATAAATATCTGTTTTGTATTTAGCTAAATTGCTTGAATCGGAAAACCAATTAACTGTTTTCTTAATACCCTGTTCAAGAGATATCTCAGGAATAAAACCGGTTAGTTCTTTAATCTTTGTATTGTCACACCATAGTCTTTCAACTTCTGAATTTTTTGGTCGTATTCTGGATGAATCTTGAACTAACTCTGCATCAGAATTCATGACTTCTTTAATGAGATTAAACGTATTTAGTATAGATATTTCGTAATTAGAACCAATATTCACTACTTCACCAATAGACTTCTCACTTTCAGATAGAGCCATAAAACCTTTGCAGGTATCTTCAACATAATTAAAATCTCTTGTGGGGGAGGTGTCACCGAGTACGATTTTTGTTTTACCTGAAGCTATTTGAGAAATGATACTTGGGATAACTGCCCTAGCTGATTGTCTAGGACCATACGTATTGAAAGGCCTGACTATCGTTAATGGCATTTCAAAGGAATTGTAGAAACTCATTGCAAGAGCATCAGCGCCAATCTTAGATGCACTATAAGGAGATTGAGGTTGAAGTGGATGATTTTCATCAATAGGAACATACCTTGCACTTCCGTATACTTCACTTGTTGAAGTATGAATAATTCTCTCAACTTCATTTATCCTCGCTGCATTACATATATTCAAAGTACCTTTGATATTTGTATCAATATAGCTATCAGGTGCGACATAAGAGTAGGGTATGCCGATCAAGGCTGCAAGGTGAAAGACTTGATCTATATTTTTAGTTATTTCTGTACAAAAAAACGGGTCACGGATATCTCCAGAAATTACCTCCAAATTCTCAGATTTCACTATATCCTCTAGCCACCCCCAATTATTAAATGAATTATAGAAGGCTAAAGCTCTGACTTTATGACCTTTTCTTAAGAGCATCTCAGTTAAATGCGATCCAATGAAACCATCAGCACCAGTAATTAGTATAGTCTTATCTTTACCCATTTTTAATCCCATTAAAGTCATTCAATGTCATGAAGAACATTATACTGATATTTAATTAATGCTTTGGAATTGAATTATTAGTCAAAATAAAAATGGGTATAAGATAGAGCAAATTAGAACTTAATTTTACCAAGTTTATTCTTATCATCTATGTGACTAAGTCTAAGGTACTGTGCAAATATATGCATCAGAATATGATGCGCGTCTTCAACTACACCATAATTGCTATGGTTTATGTGCAAACTAAAGTCACTAATTTCTTTGGCTCTTCCACCAGAAAAACCAACAAAGCTCAAAGTTAACATACCCTTTTCTTTTGCAGCTTCTATTGCTTTTATGATATTGGGAGAGTCGCCAGAACTGGAAACACATAAAAGGACATCTTCTTTTTCAGCATATTTTTTTATCTGATAAGAAAAGATCTCTTCGTAACCGATATCATTACCAATAGCTGTTATGACCGGAGTGGTCAAAAGAGGTATAACTTTTGGATCTAGCTCTGAATCGGTTGCAGTGCCTTTTATAAAATCACATACAAGATGCTCTGCTATGGAAGCAGATCCGCCATTTCCACAAGTATATATAGTTTTTTCGGAACGAATAGAGCTACCCAATGCCTCAAAAATAGCTTCTAGATCGTCTTCTTTTAAACAATCAAAAGCCTCTTTTATCATTGTAGTGTACTGAGAAGTGAATTCTTTTAGAGAATATTCACCTGTATCCGGAAAATAGGTTTGTTTATTTTTCAAAATATTATCAAGTTTGATTTTGTTTAAATTTTAGCATTTTGGGGCCTAATTATTCTTGATATTGTGCTTCTAAAAGAATAATAAATAAAGTTGAATATTTGAGTAAGGCAATAAAGGGTCATTCTTAACTTCCTGACATTTCCAAACTCCTCCTTGAAGTGCTTGAGAAGCCTTCTTTCTAATTTTGCAGATGGAATCTGAGTTAAAAGCATCCTAAATGAAAGTTTAAATAGTTTTTCTGAAACGTCTAATAGCTGGTTATCATCGTAGAGTGGTTTCCATTTCTCCCTTAAATAGTAGGGGTCTTTTATATGTAGATATCCTTTTCTATATTTAGAAAATCCTCTCTCAATTGATCTTTTACTAGAAATGTAACAATCTAAATCACTATCAATTATGCTTTCATAAATGCTATATTCAGCCGCATATACTAAATTTTTCTCATCATAAAAATAACTCTCTTTGGTCGCAGGATTCTGTCTTAAAAAGCAAGTCTCACTAGGGGGAGGACAAAAGTCGAAATTTATTAAGAAATTTTTCATTTGTTTCGGTTTAAGAAGATGATCATAGCCAAACCTTGAGTATTTCGAATCTCCAAAATCATCAGTTCTAAGCGACACTAATATACCTATGCTTAAGTTATCAGAAAGAATATTATAAAGATTATCGAGATGGTCCTTTGCAAACATATCATCGCCTTCACACACAGCAACATATAAACCTTTTGCATGTTTCAACGGGATATTCCAGCTTTCAATATCACTTATTCGATTTTGACCGGGAATTAATTTTATCTTTTCTTTAATGGAGCATTGGCTTATGTATGATTTAATTACTTCCAGAGAGTTATCATCAGAACAATTTTCATAGATAATATATTCGTAATTTGTAAATGTTTGTTTCTCAATACTCTTAATTGTGTCGATAATTGTAGAAGATCTATTTGTGACTTCTGTACAAACTGAAAAAAATAGATCGTTATTCATTATTGGTTTTAAAAAATTAATTATATGGCATTACCTGAAAAACTTATAGCTAGCTTTGATATTGATGGAGTACTTAATGACTATCCATTTACATTCTTAGATTTTTTAAAAAAAGAATTTGGTCATGATTTAGTTTCAAAAAATGAAGCTTTAGACGCTCTAGGAAGAGATGGTTATGATTTTCATAAAGATGCTTATAGAAAAAGCAATTATAAATACCAAGTAGAGATAGATAAAAACATACTAGCTCTAACAAAGCTTTTTAAGAAACTTAGTTTTGGAGTTTATGTGTCGACATCGCGACCATTTCATCTTTATCCAGAGATGTATAAAAATACTACGGATTGGTTACTGATGAGGAAAGTTCCATTTGATAGATTGATAAAGAAGACTGATCTTGTTAGTGAGAAATTTTTAGTACATCTTGATGATGAACTAGAACATATATATAAACTCTTTGATAATGTTGAAAATAAAATATTCATTCACTTATCAGACCAATACAATAAAGAAACTCAAATCTTGAATACGCAGAATAAGATAATAGGAATCTCCAAGACTAATATTTATGAAAGTGAGGTAATTAAGCAAATTACCGAAAACTATTAAAATTTTTCAGAAATCTAGATAGTTCACATAAAGTGGCCAGAAATTTTTTGGAATCCTGGGGTTTTGATTACTTCTTCATAATTTCCTTCTTCCTGAATTTTTCCATTATTCATAACAATTAATCTGTCACAACCTTCAATCGTGCTAAGGTTATGAGCAATTATTATTAAAGTAATCTCTTCATCAAGACTATTTATTGTTTTGACAATATTTTTCTCTGTTTCCATATCTAATGCATTTGTCGCTTCATCTAGGATAAGAATTTCACCACCTTTATAAAGCGATCTTGCTATTCCTATTCTTTGTCTTTGACCACCAGATAATTGCAATCCTCTCTCTCCTACTCTAGTTTCTATTCCGTCTGGAAGTTTATTTATGTAATCATCTAAGTATGCTGATTTTAACGAGTCCCTTATTTTATTATCTGAAATTTGTTGTTCATCTTCTCCAAAAGCGATGTTTTCTCTAATTGTCGTATCTGCTAGGAAGATTGTTTGAGGGACGTGTAATATTTTTTTGTACCATGAGAATAATGAATCTTTATTTAGAGGGAGTCCATCAATTAAAATTTCACCTTCTTTAAAGGGTAATAAACCCATAATAAAATTTACTAACGTACTTTTACCACTCCCCGTTGAACCGATTATCCCTATTCTTTCTCCTTTCATAATCTTTAAACTAATATTTTTTAAAGTCATCTCTTTTTCCGATTCATATTTAAAACTAACCTGATTTAATTCAATAGATTTTTTAAATTGAATATTAGAGACTTCTGTCTTCAAAACTGGTTGTTCTTCATAGCCTTTAACCAGCATTTCAATAGCTTCTGTATTTAGTTGAGCACTTCCTTTGATACTTCCATAAGCTTGATAAACTTGTTGAAGGTAGGGCAAAAGTCTTTGTATTGCTAAAACTAAAATACCAATTGTAGGTAAAGTAGATGCAGGATCTTCAGAGGAAGAAAATGATAAGTATGCTAGAGAAACTATTACCAATATGCCTATTGCCTCAATGAGGAATCTAGGAAATATAATTAAAAAGGCATTCGTACCATATCCTTTCCTATAAGGTCTTTCTGCTGAAGAAAATTCATCAATAAATTTTTCATAGTAATTCCCTAAGATGATTTCCTTTATTCCATCAAGCGATTCTTGAAGTACTTTAATAGTCTTAATCTGATTGGAAGAGATTATTTCTGAAGTTCTAACTAATTTTCTTCTTACAAGGAGAGCTAAAAAAAGATAACAAACCCCAAGCATAATTATCATCAGTAAGTAATAAGTTGGGAGTAAAATTATAAGTCCGGATAAAATTGAAGTTGACAAGATTGATAATTGAATGAGAGTTAATGAAGGCAATATAAGAGCTCCAACCAAATTAGATGTTTTATGTGAAATGGCACTGATCATTTCACTACTATTCCTAGCAATATGAGTTAAATAGTCATCATATAAAGAAGATTTAAAATTATCTATTACCAGATCTGCAGCCAATTCATAACTCCACTTGTAGTTCAACCATGTTATTAAGATTCTTATAGAGGAGGAAAGTACAACGGCTGAACAAAATACAAGAGACATTATTGCAATGAAATTGCTAGCACTTGTTAAGTCAAAATAATCTAAGAATCTCCCAAAAATAGGATCATCAAATAGAATATTAGGATTGATAATAGCTGCAAGGAAAGGATAAACTGAACCTAGAGTAAGAATTTCAGCTACACCAGAAACAAACATCATTAAAACCAAGAAAAGCACTCTAAATTTATTTTTTCTTGATAATATCTTAGAGATTTTGAGTATATTCGAAATTGTGCTTTCTTGTTTCATTTACTTAGCGATTTCTTTAATTGTATATTCTAGTTCTTCTAACCAGCTATAGACTGGAATCTGAAATGAATTTTCAATTTTTTTAGTTGACAGGACAGAGTTGATTGGCCTCTCCGCTTCAGAGTCGTAAGCTTTATAAGAAATTGGTCTTATATTTATTGGTTTTTTTATTATTTTATTTATAAGAGCTAGGTTGGCTGCTTCTTTTGCAAATAAATACCAGGTGGTTGCTGGATAATTTGCATAATGGAAAGTGCCAAATTCTATCTCTTTTGCTTCTGAGTATTTAATGCATATTTCATAAATGCATTCTGCTAAAGATCTTGCTGACGTAGGGCACCCGAATTGATCATCTATAATAGTAAGATTCTCTTTAGTATTTAAGAGTTTCAAAACAGTCTTCACGAAGTTGTTCCCATGAATTCCAAAAACCCAGCTGACTCTAAGAATAATATGTTGGGGTAAAATATCACGTATTTCGTCCTCTCCTTTATTTTTTGAAAGGCCGTAAGTATTTAATGGGTTGACTTCATCAGTTTCGAGATAAGGTTCCCCTTTTCCCCCATCAAATACATAATCTGTTGATATATGAATAAAAAGAATTGAATATTCTTTACAAATCTTTGCTAAATTTCTTACAGCATGATGATTTACTTCAAACGCTTCCATCTCATTTTTCTCGGCTAAATCTACCGAGGTATAAGCAGCTGTATTAACTATAATCTCTGGCTTATATTTCTTGATTACGCTTTGGAGTTGTTTAAAGTTTGTAATGTCTAGGTTTTCTTTATCAAAGGGGATAGTTTCAATATCATAAATAGGAGATTGCTTAACCATTTCCCACCCCAATTGACCATTTGTTCCAGTTATTAAAACTTTCATAGTTAATTTTGAGTTGAATTTTTTTTAAAGTAATTCATTTTTTGGGATATCTTTTAATTGATTAAAAGTTAAATCTTTTGAAGAAACAATCGGATTTTCAACTGGCCAATCTATATTTATGTCTGGATCACTCCACAAAACTCCTTTTTCATTCTTCGGACTGTAAAAATCTGTACACTTATATTCAAAATCAGCAAATTCAGACACAACACAAAATCCATGGGCTATACCTGGTGGCATATAGAGTTGATAAAAGTTAACGTCATCTAGAAAGACGGAGAAATATTGACCAAAAGTTTTAGAATCTTGACGAATGTCAACAGCCACATCTAGAACCCTTCCATTAATTACTCTTACTAATTTTCCTTGAGGTTTTTTGATCTGATAATGAAGTCCTCTCAAGGTATTTTTTTTTGATCGGGAGTAGTTATCTTGCACAAATTCCTCTCTAATTCCTAAAGAGAAATATTTTTCTTTAGAGTATGTTTCCGTAAAGAAACCTCTGTCATCTCTATGTATATCAGGTTTAATAATTAGTACCCCTTCAAGGGGTGTTAATTCTGCTTCCAAAGTACTACACCGCTAGATATTTTATGAGTAAATTCTTGTAACTATGATCATTAGGGTAACGCTCGATCATCTTTAATACGTCTTGTTTATCTATCCAGGCATTTTTAAAAGCTGCAGCTTCTGGAGAGCCTATCGGTATTCCTTGTCTATTTTCAATAGTTCTTACAAAAGAAGATGCCTCTATTAGAGAATCGTGAGTTCCTGTATCTAGCCATGCAGTGCCTGTACCCAGAGTTGCAACTTTAAGGTTTGATTCTTGCAAATAAACAGAATTTACATCAGTTATTTCTAGTTCTCCCCTATTAGATGGTTTAATTGACTTAGCAATTTCCACAACTTGGTTCGAATAGAAGTATAAACCAGTTACAGCATAGTTACTTCTGGGATTCTTAGGCTTCTCTTCAATTGAAAGTGCGTTCATATCTTCATCAAATTCAATTACTCCGTATGATTCTGGTCTATCAACCCTATAAGCAAAAATTGATGCGCCTACATTATTATTGCAAGCAGATACAGTTTTTTCTTGAAAACTACTTCCAAAGAACAAATTATCACCAAGGATCAAACAGCAACTATCATCACCTATAAATTCTTCCCCAATTATAAAAGCTTCAGCCAATCCATTTGGTTTTAACTGCTCCAGATATGTGATTTCAATACCAAGAGAGTTTCCATTACCTAAAAGTTCCTCATAAAGCGGCAAATCATGAGGCGTTGATATAATAAGTATATCTCTGATGCCTGCTTGGATTAATGTTGTCAAAGGGTAATAAATCATAGGTTTATTAAAGATAGGAAGTAGATGCTTAGATATAACTTTTGTTACTGGATAAAGTCTTGTAGCTTTTCCACCAGCTAATATTATTCCCTTCATTGATTACCCTTTGTTTTGACCTATCCTTTCAGCTTGATAAAAAATTGTATCAGCTCTTTTGGAATACCAATCTATTGTTTTTTTTAATCCGCTTTCAAAATTTTCAGAGGCCGTCCAACCTAACTCTTTCTGTATTTTGTCTGAATTTATAGCATATCTTTGATCATGCCCAGGTCTATCATCTACAAATGAGATTAATTCTTTAAAACTTTTAATATTGCCAGGTTTAGAAGGTTGCGTATCGTCCAATATCCTGCAGATTTCCTCTACTACCTGAAGATTTGTTTTCTCACACGATGCTCCGATATTATAACTTTCACCAACTAAACCTTCATGGATTATCTTAATGAGTGCATCTGTATGATCCTCAACATATAGCCAATCTCTTACTTGAAGTCCAGTTCCATAGATTGGAAGCCTTTCTCCTCTTAGGGCTTTAATTATCATTAAAGGAATGAGCTTCTCATAAAACTGGAAAGGTCCGTAATTATTAGAACAATTGCTCAATACCACTGGAAGCTTGTAAGTTCTATGCCATGCCCTAACTAAGTGGTCAGAACTAGCTTTGCTCGCAGAGTAAGGTGAACTGGGATCATAATTATTGGTTTCTTCGAAAGGAGGATCATTAGCCTCCAAATCTCCAAAAACTTCATCTGTGGATATGTGTAGAAACCTAAACTTATCTTTCTTTTCTTTTTCTAAAGTTTTCCAATATCTTAAAGAGACATTTAGTAGACGATAAGTTCCAAAAATATTTGTTTCCAAAAAAAGCTCAGGAGAGTCTATTGATCGGTCAACATGAGTTTCAGCCGCTAGATTGAAAATAAAGTCTGGTTTAAATTCATTATAGATATGCTCAACTGCATTTTCATCGCGTATATCTGTCTCAGAAAATGAAAAAAGACTACTATCTTGGACTTCTTTTAATGAATCAATGTGAGAAGCATAAGTTAATGCATCTAGAGCCAAAACTTCATATTCCAATGAATTGATTAATTTTTTTACAAGGGAAGATCCTATAAATCCAGCCCCTCCAGTTACTATAGCTTTCAAGTTGATCTATATTGTTTATAGAAATTAAAAACAAGAGAGATGCATATAGACAAGATTCCTCCTAAAATTGATCCAATAATGACTATTAGTTTTCGATTTGGGCCCGCTGGAGATTCTGGAGTTACTGCTGGATCAATTATTTTGAAGGCATAGTCCTTTCTTGTATTTGCAATCATAATTGATTGAGTCTGACTTTCTACTAGCCTGTAAAGCATTTCTTTAGAAGCTGCAAGTTGAGTTTTATTGATCTCCTCTCTCAAAAAGGCTATGTTTAGGGATGATTCTGCAATTGCAAGATTTCTTAAATGATTATTTACGTCGTCAACCAAATTATTAAGTATTTTGGAAACTTCGTTACCATCATGAAAAGTGAAAGCTAGAGTAATAAGGCTTTTATCAAAGTCGATGCTTAAAGATTCAGAAATTAATTCATATCCGTCCTTTATTTGCGGCATGTCTTCTTTTAAGCCTATCCAAGTTCCTTTTTCTTCATCCCAAGATGGAGAAAAAAGAATTTTTAAAAGATCTCTTTCTTCAACAAATTTTTCTAAAAATTTTCTTGAACCTAAAATCGCCAAAGCCTCTTCAGATGTGATCTTCCCAGAAGAAATGTTTGGTCTATCGGTTGAACCAAGCAATCCGCTAATTAAAGATGTTTGATTTCCTGATTCTAAAGAGGAAGTCATTAGAAGCTGCGATTTATAATATTTATCTATAGAAATAGCAAAAAATATTGATAAACAACAAAACAGGAAAGTCAAAATAGTAATAAAACGGAAATTTCGTCTTAAAAATTCTATCAATGTTGTGAAAGATACTTCGTGATCTTGAACTTCAGATGTACTAATTTATTTTCTCCTAGTATTGAATAGGTTGAATTATTTCACAATGTACGGATTTTCTTAAGAGGTTTTTTAAGGTTTTAAATAAAAGAAGATAGTAAAAATTTTAGATTATTTTGTATCTAGTTAGGGTGGTAGATGAAACTTTTTGCTGCGCCCAACCAAAAATTAATTTTAAAGCCCCACCTACCATAGAATGCAGGATACAGC
>MDSW01147620.1_pt1 | contig 56319 bp, 46 predicted proteins | sample 811171 | NCBI WGS metagenome assembly MDSW01 (sample SAMN05326641, study PRJNA326480) | marine metagenome | isolation source: seawater | place: Atlantic Ocean: North West | collected 2012
AAACATTAATTGCAGATGAATATTGGAAGCAAATATATAAATCTATTTACATAAAAACATGAAATATTATATGTAAATTTAAATAAAATGTCTATTTAGAATTAATCTAAATAAAGGCGTAAAACTTAAGTCCTTGAAATTGAAAAAGTCAGCTATATTAATTCCCTTATTCTTATTAATATTTTCTAATATTTTTAGTCAAATAAATCAGAATTCAAATTTATCAATAATCAAAAACAAAAAAATAAAAAGAATATTTGACACTTATAATAAGGTCCAATACAAAAAAATTGATGTATTTACAATTCAATTATATCATAACGAAAGCCGAAGCGCTGTATGGAAATCAAAAAATAGATATGAAAAGCAATTTCCAAATAAAAAAACTAATTTGTTTTACGAAGCTCCTTATTTTAAAGTTACCACAGAGTATTTTTTAAAAAAAATATTAGCACAAGAAAAAATGGATTACATAAAAGATGACTTCCCTGATTGCTTTATTATAAAAAAAAGTATTCCTTTAAAAGAATTTTAAGACTTAACCTGATTAAACGCCTCTATAACATCACCCACTTTTATATCATTAAAGTTTTCAATATTCAGCCCGCATTCATAGTTTTTTAAGACTTCTTTAACATCTTCTTTAAAACGTTTTAAAGAAGCTAACTTCCCAGTATAAATTACTATACCATCCCTAATCAATCTAATTTCCGAATTTCTTTCTATTTTACCATCAGACACATAACTACCTGCCACAGATCCGACTTTAGGTATCTTAAAAACTTCTCTTATCTCAACATTTCCTATAATTTCTTCTCTTAATTCTGGTTCATGCATCCCTTCTAAAGCATCTTTGACTGCATTAATAGCATCATATATAACTGAATACATTCTAATATCAATAGATTCTTTTTCCGCTAATTTTCTAGCAGAAACTGAAGGCCTAACCTGAAAACCTATTATTATAGCATTAGAAGCAGATGCTAACAACACATCCGAATCTGTAATTTGACCTACCCCTTTATGAATAACATTCACTTGTATTTGATCACTTGTTAATTTAAGAAACGAGTCACTTAAAGCTTGTATAGACCCATCTACATCTGCCTTAACAATAATATTTAACTCTTTGAAATCTCCTATAGCCAACCTCCTCCCTATCTCATCTAACGTAATGTGTTTTTGAGTTCTAATACTTTGTTCTCTTTGTAATTGATTTCTTTTTGTCGCTATTTGTTTTGCTTCTTTTTCCTCAGACATTACATTAAATCCATCTCCTGCTTGAGGAGCTCCATTCAAACCTAAAATTGCAGTTGGACAAGAAGGACCAGCTTCTTTTAAAAGATTTCCTCTTTCATCAAACATAGCCTTAACCTTTCCTGTATATTGCCCAGCAAGAATAAAGTCACCTTTTTTTAGTGTTCCATTTTGAACAAGGATAGTAGCGACATAACCCTTTCCTTTATCTAAAGAGGCTTCTATTATGGTTCCGCTTGCATTTCTATCAGCATTAGCTTTTAATTCTAAAAGATCAGATTCTAAAAGAACTTTTTCTAAAAGCTCATCTATTCCTAACCCTGTTTTAGCAGAAATGTCTTGACTTTGGTATTTCCCTCCCCAGTCTTCAACTAATAAATTCATACCTGAAAGCTGTTCTTTAAGCTTATCGGAGCTTGTATTAGGCTTGTCAATCTTATTAAATGCAAAAACAATCGGAACATTTGCTGCTTGAGCATGTGATATAGCTTCTTTAGTTTGAGGCATTACATCATCATCAACAGCAATAACTATAATAGCTAAATCTGTAACTTGAGCACCCCTTGCTCTCATTGCTGTAAAAGCCTCATGACCAGGGGTGTCTATGAAAGTTATTTTCCTATCATCAGGTAGTGTCACTTCATACGCCCCTATATGTTGCGTAATCCCTCCTGATTCCCCCGCAATAACATTTTCTTTTCTAACATAATCTAAAAGAGATGTTTTCCCATGATCAACATGCCCCATAATTGTTACTATTGGCGCTCTCTTCAATAATAATGATTCATCATCATCATCTTCTTCTATAGACTCTTGTACTTCGGCGCTAACAAATTCAACCTGAAAACCAAATTCTTCTGCCACAATAGTAAGCGTCTCCGCATCTAATCTTTGATTCATCGCCACCATAATACCGAGTGTCATACAACTAGATATCACCTCGTTTGGATTAATATCCATCATACTTGCCAATTCTCCAACCGTAACAAATTCCGTAACTTTTAATATAGATTTTTCTTGATCTGCTATTTTTTGTTCTTCCAAGGCCTTCTCTCTTCTTTCTTCTCGCTTCATTTTTCTAAACTTAACAGAGCTTGATTTTCCTTTATTAGTTAGTTTATCTAATGTTTCTGCTATTTTTTTCTGAATTTTAACATTATCTAACTCTGGATTTTGATTTTTTTTAGAACCGCCTCCTTTTTGCTGATCTTTAAATATTCTTTTTCGTTTTTTCTTGCCTTCTTTTTTTAGAATTTGTGAAGATGAAGCCACTCGCTCTTTCTTTTTTTCAAACTTAGTTAAGTCAATTGTTTCTCCAGTTATAATGGGACCTTTTATTGTCTTTTGTTCACCTGGGCTATTTTTCTTATTTAAGTTTTCTTCTTTTTGAGTATCTAAAACATCTTTTTTAGCATTATCCAAATCAATTTCTTTTAACTCAGCATCTTTTTTTTCAAGTTCTTTATTAGTATCTACAACCTTCTCAACTTTCTCTATTTTGTTTTCTTCATTAATAACTTTTTCTTCATTAATAACTTTTTCTTGATTTTCTGTCTCAATTAAAACAGACTCTCTCTCTTTTCTTTTTGAATCTATAGCCTCTTTTATATTTACTTTATCACTAACATCCTGACTAAACTCTTGTAGTAATAAATTGTGTTGTTCATCACTTATTTTAGTAGTTGGCTTGATTTTAACATCAAATCCTTTTGAATTCAAGAAGTCCTCAATCCTACTAAGAGAAACATTTAATTCTTTTGCTATTTTAGGTGCTCTAGCTGCCATATTTTTTATTAATTATTTTCAAATTCTGATTTTAAAATATTTTGAACTTCCACAATAGTAGTCTCTTCTAAGTCTGTTCGTTTAGCCAATTCTTTTACATCAAGCTCCAATACACTTTTTGCAGTATCGCAACCTATTTTTTTAAAAACATCAATAATCCACTCATCTATTTCATCTAAAAATTCTGACAAAGGAACATCCTCCTCCTCTCCAACATCAATATCTCTATATACATCTATTTCATATCCAGTTAATTGACCCGCAAGACGAATATTATAACCTCCTTTTCCTATTGCTAAAGAAACTTGATCTGGTTTCAAGTTTACATCAACACTTTTTGTTTCCTCATTAATTTTAATAGATGATATTTTGGCAGGACTTAAAGCTCGAGTAATATATAATTTAGTGTTCTCAGTATAATTTACAACATCTATATTCTCATTACCTAATTCTCTTACAATACTATGGATTCTTGAGCCCTTCATCCCCACACAAGCTCCAACCGGGTCAATTCTATCATCAAAAGACTCAACAGACACCTTCGCTTTTTCACCTGGTATTCTTTTAACATTTTTAACAACAATTATTCCATCTGCAACCTCAGGAATTTCTAATTCGAACAATCTGGATAAAAACTCTGGAGAAACACGTGATATAATAACGAGAGGTTTTCCTCCACGAATTTTAACATCTTTTATTACAGCCCTTACTGTGTCACCTTTTCTAAAAAAATCAGATGGTATTTGATCTTCTTTTCCAAGAATTAATTCATTATCTTGATCGTCTATTAAAATAATCTCTCTCCTCCTGATGTGATGCACATCACCTGAAATCATTTCACCAATACGAGAGGAATATTTTTGACAAATTATATTATTATCATATTCTTTAATTTTAGATGCTAGATTTTGTTTTAATGTAAGTATTGACCTTCTGTCAAAATCTTTCATAAAAACCTGTTCTGGAAAATCCTCACCTATTTCAAAATCAGGCTCTACTTTTAATGCATCTGAAAGTTGTATTTCAAAATCTACATCTTCCACTTTTCCATCTGCAACTATTGTTCGATTTTTCCAAATTTCCAAATCGCCTTTTTCAGCATTTACAATAATATCGAAATTCTCATCACTTCCATATTTTTTTATAAAAACACCTCTAAAAACCTCTTCTACTATAGTCATCAAAGTAACTCTATCTATATTTTTATCTTGTTTGAAATCTGAAAAAGATTCTAATAAAACTGCTGTATCCATACTATATAATAAATTTTAATTTAACATTAATAAAAAAGAGGGGAACTCCCCTCTTATCAATATCATAAAACAAAAACAGTGCAAATATATACTTTTTTTTTATATTTCACAGTTAATTGTTGTCCGACTAGGGCTCGAACCTAGACTCTTCTGGACCAAAACCAGACGTGTTGCCAGTTACACCATCGGACAATTTAGAGAATCCAAAATTACACTAATAAAAATAAGAAACAAAAATAATAACTTAGTTACTTAAAAATAGAACACAATAATGTATTTTTGTTTTTCTAAATTTAGAGTTAAGGATGTTTCATAGAATAAAATCACTTTCTTTTTCTACACTTAATAATATAGGTGCAACATTAGTATTCTTTATTGCATTAATAACTTACACATTAACACTAGAGCCCACAACCAGTTTTTGGGATTGTGGAGAATATATAGCAACAGCTCATAAAATTCAAGTAGGCCACCCTCCTGGCGCTCCATTTTTTGTACTTATAGCAAACTTTTTTTCAAACTTAACTCTTGGAGAAGTAACAAATGTAGCATGGATGATTAATTTTATGTCAGCATTATGCAGCGCTCTTACTATCGTTTTTTTATTTTGGATAATTACACGATTGAGTCATAAAATATTACAAAATCAAGAACCAAAAACATCAACATTCTCAAAATTTTCTGTGATATTCAGTGGGTTAATTGGATCTTTAATCTATGCTTTTTCCGATTCATTTTGGTTTTCAGCTGTTGAGGGAGAGGTCTATGCAATGTCCTCTTTATTTACTGCTGTAGTTTTTTGGTGTATCCTTAAATGGGAAAGTAATTTTAATAAAGACACTGCAAATAAATGGTTAGTTTTTATAGCATTTTTAATTGGCCTGTCCGTTGGTGTTCATATGCTTAATCTACTTGCTATACCTGCAATAACTAGTATTTATTTATATAAAAAATGGCAAGAAAAAAATTATACAAATCTTGTTAAATTCATATTAATAAATATTATTGGAATATTAATCCTCGCGTTAATATTTTACATAATAGTCCCTGAAATAGTTAACCTTTTTGGAAAAACAGAACTATACTTTGTTAATAAACTAGGACTTGGTTTTAATAGCGGAACACTATTTTTTTTAATTACACTAATAATATTAATTATATCTAGCCTAATTATTTCTCATAAAAAAAATTTACCCAACTTAAATACAATCACTCTAAGTTTTATGTTTTTCTTAATAGGGTATTCATCATTTTTTGTTTTAATTATTAGATCAAATGCAAATACACCAATTGACGAAAATAGCCCAGAAGATGCAGTTAGTTTACTAGCCTACTTAAACAGAGAACAATATGGAAGCCATCCTTTATTATATGGGCACTCTTTTAATTCTAAGGACTCAACATTTTTTGACGGCAATCCCGTATATGTTCAAGGATATGAATTAAAAAACAGAAATGGACATTTTAAATGGAGGGGAGAGAATGGAAAACTTGTTTATAAAGAAGAATTTTCGACAAAAGAAAAGGCAGAAGAAAAGAAAGAAACACTATTAAATTTAGAAAAAAGTAAATCTTTAGATTTTGAAATAAATGACAAATATATTATTTCAGATGCGCGAAAAGATTGGAAAACAATCTATAAAAAAAATGATGAGAGCTTTTTTCCGAGAATGTGGAGTAATTCTGATTTACATAAATACGGAAGAAATAATGATGGATACCTAGGTTGGAGTGGTAAAAAAAATGAAAAAGAAATACCTTCTTTAAAGGAAAATATTAGCTTTTTTTGGAATTATCAAATGAAACATATGTACATAAGATATTTTATGTGGAATTTTTCTGGAAAACAAAATGACATACAAGGACATGGAAATAAATTAGATGGAAATTGGATAACAGGAATTAATTTAATCGACAATCATTTACTTGGACTAGGCCCTCAAAAAGAACTCCCTAAACATTTAAAAGAAAACGCGGGTAATAATAAATACTTTTTATTGCCTTTTTTACTAGGATTGTTTGGTATGATATTTCATTCAATAAAAAGAAAACAAGATTTTTGGGCTATATTTTTATTATTCTTTTTTACTGGAATAGCAATTGTAATACAATTAAACCAAACCCCATACCAACCTAGAGAAAGAGATTACGCATATGTTGGGTCATTTTTTGCATTTGCAATTTGGACAGGGATTGGAGCGCTTGGCGTACTGCAACTTCTAAAAATTCAATTAAAACAAACCACGCCCCCTCTATTATTATCTTTAATTTTATTAGGTATCCCTACGCTTATGGCATATGAAAATTGGGATGATCACGACAGGTCAAATCGGTATACAGCAAGGGACTTTGCTAAAAATTACCTCTCATCTTGCAAGCCAAATGCTATTTTATTTACCATGGGGGATAATGATACTTTCCCTTTATGGTATGTCCAAGAAGTAGAAGGCTACAGAACAGATGTTCGAGTAGTAAATTTAAGTTTACTAAATACAGATTGGTATATTGACCAAATGAAAAAAGATGCATATGATGGAAAAGCTGTGCCATTTAGTTTAGAAAGAGATTTGTACAAGCAAGGGACTAGGGATGTCGCTTATTTTTATCCATACTCTGCCCTTATTAAAGACAAACTAACAATTGAAGAATTAGAAGCTAATATTAAAAGTTTAAGAGGGGAACCTGCAAACACTTATGAGATAAAAAATTATTTGAATCACCTTTTTTCAATGATTTCAAAAAAAGATAGAGAGCGAGCATTCGAATCATTAGGAGAAATGTTGCAAATCCCTGTTTCGGAAAGACAAAATTTTTTGTTAGACTCGACAAAACTACTTGAAGTAAAAGGTGATTTGTCTGCCCCGGGTGTCATATTATTTACAGACTCCACAGTTGTTACTGAAAAAATATTTTATCTAAGTGATTTTAATAAGTGGATAAAAAATAATGAAAATTATACTAAAATAAACTTAACTAAAAACAAAGCTCATGTTTATTTCCCAATGAATAAAATAAAAATTCCTGTAAATAAAGGAGCGGTTTTGAGAAAAAATATTGTTATGGGAGACGATATAAAATTAATAGAAGATAGCTTGTTAGTTGATTTTTCTAAAACTGCAGGCTTAGATAAAAAAAGCTTGATGATTTTAGATCTTTTAGAACAAAATAATTGGGAAAGGCCTATTTATTTTGCAATAACAATTGGCGACCCAAATCAAAACCCAGAGCCATTTTTATTTTTAAATGATTACTTACAATTAGACGGAATGGTTTATCAACTAGTACCTATCAAAAATACCAGTAATGAAAGCGGAAGAATAAATAGTGATATTTTATATGATAATCTAATGAATAACTTTCAATGGGGAGGTATTGATGTCTCTAATAATATCTATATCGATGAAACTAACGCTCGAATGATCAGAAACTTCAAAAATATCTTCAATAGATTGGCATCTAAATTAATTGAAGAAGGTGATTTAGATAAAGCTGAAGATGTTATAAAAAAATCATTGAACACAATTAAACATGAATTAGTCCCTTTAGAAATCTATGACCTACCGTTACTTGAGAATTATTTTAATTTTATTTCGGAAATAAAAATTGGGGATTCAGACTCTTTAAACTTAGAGTATGAGAATTTAAACAATTTAACATCTACTTTAATTAATAGATATAATGCTGAACTTAAATATTATAATTCGTTTCCGAAAAATCAACTCAAGAAAGACTGGGTGATTCAAAATCAAATAAAACTTGCTGCACAATCTTTAAGTGCGCTTTATTTACTAAAAAATGAAATTCCAATTATAATTAACAAAAACGATAATCTAACACTAGATGAAACAAATAAAATACTAAATGAGTGCTTTACAAAAACAATACAATTAATAGAAACCACATACAATTCAAAATATAAAAGTGAAGCAAGAAATTTATTACTCATACTAAAAATATATACCGAAATAATTAACACAACTGAACATCCTCAATTGAATGATTTTCTAATTGAACTTGGTCGAATTTCTAATTTAGTAAATCCAAAACTACCACAAAACACATCTAATCTTAATATGTGCAGTTGTATACAACAAGATTTAAATAACACAATTACCAATGATTGTATTACTTATTTAAACAACCTATTTAGCGGAAGTGAAGATAAAATTAATGAAGAGGCATCAAATTGCCCTGAGTTATTTCAGTTATTTGTACAAAAACAAATACAAGCTATGGAAGCTGCAGAAAAAGCTGGTGAATTATAAAAAATTTTGCATACGATTAAAGCCACCGTATATATTATAAACAGATTTAAATGAATGGGACTTTAAAATAGAGGACGCAATCATTGACCTATAACCACCTGCGCAATAAACCAAATACTTTTTTTCAGGATCTAAATTCGATAAATTATTGGATAATTCTTGTAATCTTATATTAATAGACCTGTCAATTTTTCCAACTGTTTCTAATTCCATTGGCTTTCTGACATCTAAGAAAATAGCATCCGAAAAATTAGAGGAAAACATGTTTTCAGGATAAATAGATTCTAATGTGTCAATTTTATTAGAATTAATATTATTAATCTCTGTTATAAAACCTAAAATGTTTTCATACCCAACTCTAGCAAGCCTTGAAATTACTTCTTTTTCTTCGCCTGAATAACACACAATAATTAAATTTTTATCAACCGGAATTACAGCACCTACCCAAGTAGCGAATGACTGAAATGTTTTTGTAATATTTATTGAGTTTTTAATAAAACCCTTCTCAAAATCCTGACCTGACCGAACATCTAAAATAATCGCCCCACTTGAAATTTCTTTTTCTAAATCATTTATAGGAAATTTTTTTAAATTTCTTTCGATAACTTTCGATGTTTCTTGATAGCCCTCTTGATTCATTTTCGCATCATGAGAAAAATACTGAGGAGGGGCTAACATTCCATCTAAAACAACTTTTATAAATTGCTCTTTACTCATACTTTGTAGAGCATAATTTTTTTTCTTTTGTTCTCCAATAGTAGAGAATGTCTCTTTACTAAAGCTTTTTCCACAAGCTGAACCAGGACCGTGCGCAGGATATACAACTACATTATCGTTTAATTTCATTAAAATATTATGTAATGAATCATATAACTGAGAGGCTAAATCAAATTCCGTAACTGAACTACTAATTGCCAAATCTGGTCTACCAACTTCACCAATAAATAAAGTGTCTCCAGTAAACACACTATGTTGATTATTATTTTGATCATATAACAAATAACAAACAGATTCGGGAGTATGACCAGGGGTATGTAATACTTTTATTTTTAATAATCCAAGATTGAAAATTTGATTGTTTTTTGCTTTTAAAACATTGTATTTCGTTTCTGCAACTGAACCAAATACAATTTCGGCATTAAATATATTTTTTAAATCTAAATGACCTGAAATAAAATCTGCATGAAAATGTGTTTCGAAAATATATTTCACCTGAGAATCCCGGCTTTTAACTAAATCAATATACAAATTAGAATCTCTTATTGGGTCAATAATAATAGCTTCTCCTTCTGACTCTATATAATAGGAAGCTTGTGAAAGACAGCTTGTATAAATCTGTTTTATAAACATTGTAACAAATAATTAAATATTAAACCAAAAAAACAAAGATATAATTATTAAAAAAAACGCAAATAGCATGTGCATAATTTTTAAGTCTAATTTACTTTGTATCCTTTTTCCAACCAATAACCCAATAACAGAAAATAAAATAATGAAACTCAAAAGTGGCAAATGAATATCAAAAAGATTATTAGAAAAATCTATTATAATTGCCAGCCAAGAATTTAAAAAAATCACAAACATTGAAGCCTTTGCTGCTTCCTTGATATTAAATTTTTGAAACACAATTAATACTGGAACAATTAAAAAGCCCCCTCCTACACCTAATAATCCTGTCAAATTACCTATTAAAAAACCTTGAAAAATTAATGCTATTTTTTTAAAAAATGTTATTTTTTCTTTAACTAATTTATTGAGCTGATTTTTTTTTTTGACAAACATTAGGATACCTGCAAAAAATAAAAATAAAACAAAGAATCTTTCAAGTATTTCCTCTGCAATTATTTCAAATAAAAAATTTCTAGATAGAAAAACTCCAAATAAAGATGCTATTCCAAAAAAAACAATAGACTTAAACTTATAAAAGTTGGAATTTGATGATAAAATAACTCCAAAAAAAGATATTAAAAACACAATTATTAAGGAATATAGTGTGGAAAACTTAAAAGAGATGCTAAAAAATAACATCAAAATTGGAATAGTTATTAATGAACCTCCTGCCCCAAACAAGCCAAATAAAAGACCTGATAAAAAAAATAATATATATCCAATTAAACTTTCCATTATATTAAAACACTTGTGATAAATCTGTAAAAAGCCGGAATTAACATAGCTATGTTTAAAACTAAAATTGGAAACCTGTGAAAAGTACTCATAAAATGATTAGAATTGTCTTGCATTTCATATTTGGGGTATATTGATTACCTATTTCTTAAAAGGTAATCGCAAAAAAGTCTGTTAATTCGGGCTTTTTTTGTTTGGTCTTATCATTTCACTTGCATTAACAAGCTTATCAAATTCTTTCTCGCTTAAAATATTTAAATTTTTTGCAGCTTCTTTTAATGTAATATCTTTCTCAAAAGCATGTTTAGCAATTCTTGCAGCTTGATCATAGCCAATATGGCTATTTAATGCCGTAACCAGCATTAAAGAATTATTTAAATTTTCATTTATCTTTTTTTTATTAACCTTGATGCCGTCAACACAATTCTTAGAAAAAGAAATACAAGAATCACCCAAAATCGTAGCAGATAGAATGAAATTATATATCATCATTGGTCTAAATACATTTAATTGGAAATGACCCTGTGCAGCACCAAATGAAATCGCTGTATCATTTCCTACTACTTGAGAGCACACCATTGTGATAGCTTCACATTGAGTTGGGTTAACTTTACCAGGCATTATTGACGAACCTGGCTCATTAGCTGGTAAAATCAATTCACCTATTCCAGACCTAGGACCAGAAGAAGAAATTCTTATGTCATTAGCAATTTTATTAATTGATAGCGCTAATTGTTTTAAAGCATGGTGAGAAGAAACCAAACCTTCATTTGAAGAGAGAGCTTCAAATTTATTTTTTGAAACTATAAACGATTTTTTAAAACCCTTTTTTTTATACAAAAAATTTATTTTTTTCACAACCAAGTTATCAAATCCTTGTATAGTATTTAAACCGGTACCTACGGCGGTTCCACCAATTGCTAATTCACAAAGATTATCACAGCTTCCTTGTAGCTCATTCAAGCCTTTTTCAATCTGAGAAACATAACCAGAAAACTCCTGACCTAAAGTTAATGGAGTCGCATCCATAAAATGAGTTCTTCCAATTTTAATTATTTTAGAAAATAAAGATGATTTTTTCTTCAAAGACTTTAACAACATCTTCAAACCAGGAATTGTATTATTAATCAATAAATATAATGCTGCCATATTCATCGCAGTTGGAAAAGTGTCATTTGATGATTGTGACTTGTTGACATCGTCATTTGGATGTAAAGTGACATTTTTTGAAATTTTTTTTGCTCTATTTACAATAACTTCATTTACATTCATGTTTGTTTGAGTACCTGAGCCTGTCTGCCAAACGACTAATGGAAAATGTTCATCTAGTTTCCCTGAACATATTTCATCACAAACCTTAGATATTAAATCTCTTTTTCTTTTGGAGAGAATTCCTAGATCAGAATTAACATGGGCTATAGCCTTTTTTAATAATGCAAACGCATGAATGACTTCAGTAGGCATACTTCCCGAAGGGCCTATCTTGAAATTTTTTCTTGATCTCTCTGTTTGAGCCGCCCAAAATTTATCAACTGGAACATTAACTGAACCCAAACTATCAAATTCTTTTCGAGTTTTTGTCATAATAAAATATTATTTTAACAAATCTAATATATTTTCCGGAGGTCTTCCAATAATAGCCTTTTTGTCTTTCACAACAATTGGCCTTTCAAGTAAAATAGGATGTGCTATAAGAACTTCAACTATATCAGATTTTGAAAGAATTTTATTCTTAAACTTCTCTTTATAGATTGATTCATTTTTTCTAATTATTTTGTCAACATCAGATTTTTTTAACAAAGAAATAAGCTCCTCTATTTGCTTTTTCCCCAATGGACTCTTTAAGTATTCTATCACGATTGGACTTAGCTGCCTTTCATTTAATAATTTTAACGCTTCTCGACTTTTTCTACATCTAGGATTGTGAATTATTTTTAACATAATTATTTATTATTATTCATTAAATATGATTTAATAAAAGAATCTATACCACCATTTAAAACAGCCTGAACATCAGAGGACTCTTGATCTGTTCTCAAATCTTTAACTAATTTATATGGATGTAAAACATAGTTCCTTATTTGAGATCCCCACTCAATTTTTTTCTTGGAAGATTCTACTTCATTTTTTTTGGCATTTAATTTTTCTAATTCAATTAAATAAAGTCTTGATTTTAACAAAACCATAGCTTTTTTTTTATTATCTAACTGAGAAGCTGACTCCGAATTCTCAATGATGATGCCAGTAGGATTATGCCTCAATCTAACTGCTGTTTCAATTTTATTTACAGCTTGACCGCCAGGCCCACCAGATCGAAATGTTTCCCATTCAATTTCAGAAGGATTAATTATAATTTCAATTTCCTCATCAACTAATGGATACACAAAAACTGAGGCAAAGGAAGTGTGTCTCCTGGAATTAGAATCAAATGGAGAAATTCTAACTAAACGATGAACGCCACTCTCACCTTTTAAATATCCATAACAAAAATCCCCTTCTAATTCTAAAGTAACCGACTTAATCCCTGCAACATCTCCACTTTGATAATTTATTTCCTTCACTTTATAATTATTTTTTTGTGCCCACATAATATACATTCTCATCAACATTTCAGCCCAATCCTGACTCTCAGTTCCACCAGCACCTGGATTAATTGTTAATATGGCCGTTGATTTATCTTGAGGATCATTTAACATAGTTTTAAACTCTAAATTGGAAAGTGAATTTTCCGTTTTTTTAAATGAATCCACCATTTCTTGTTCCTCAATTTCATTTTTTAAAAAAAAACTAAATAAAACTTCCAAATCATCAATTGAACTTTTACAATCATTAAAGCTCTTTATTTTTGATTCTAAAAATTTAATCTCCTTCATCAATTTCTCAGCATTTTTTTGATTATTCCAAAAATCAGACGCTTGAGAATCTAAATGTTTTTTATTTAATTCTTCTTTTTCTGACTCTATATCTAAACTTTTTTCCAATTTAACAAGTCTTTCAATCAAGTCTTTTATTTGATCTTGGCTTACCATTTAAAGCAATTCTAATGTTATTAATAAATAAAAATTTATTTTAAAAAGAGAATTTAGTAATAAAAAGCCAAATTTGCACCTATGATTAAAAATAACAATCGAAGATTATTGCTTTTATTCTTATCTCATATTATTTCTGGTATATCCTCAGGAATAAGTATGATTGCTATTCCTTGGTACTTTACAGATAAGCTAGATTTAAACCCTACATTCTCATTATTGTTTGGAATTGTAACTTTTTTAGGTCTTTTCTGGGGATTATACTGCGGAACCATTATCGATAAGTATAATCGAAAAAAAATACTAGAAAAATTAAATTTAGACACTGGATTAATGATTATACTATTAGCTTTTTCTCTCATTTTTATTAATTCAAAAACAATATCTATTATTTTAATTGCCTTAGTTTTCATAATAACCTGTTTTTACTATATTCTATATTACCCTACATTATATTCTTTTTCTCAAGAAATAAGTAAAAAAGAAAATTATGTGAAAATTAATTCCTATATAGAAATTGTTGGGCAGTCTACAACGGTTGCGGCCGGAGCTTTAGCTGCTATCTTACTAGAAGGAGTCGATTGGAGCTTCATCACTATTAAAGCAATGAAGATTGAAAAAATATTAATTATTGACGGGATGACATATTTAATGGGTTCGCTAATAATTAGCTTAATTAGTTTTTCACCTGCAATTTCAAAAAAAAGAAAATTGGACTCTATATTAAAAAGATTAGAGGTTGGTATTAAATTTTTGAAAAAAAAACCTTTAATACTTATTTATGGAATATGTTCTCATATAATTTTCGCTTTTGTTTTAACAGAATTATTTACACTATTACCACTTTTAATTAAGAATTTTTTTGAGGGCGGAGGGCATTTATTTGCTTTAGTAGATGTGTGTTATGCATGCGGCGCATTAATTTCAGGTTTTTTTATTTACAAATGGTTAGTTTATATAGACAAAATTCGTTTAACAATAATGTTAATTATTTTTACAAGTTTTGCAATCATAATCATGATAAGCAATAAGTCATTGATTTCATTGTTTTTGATTTCTGTTTTCTTAGGACTATCTAATTCGGGTGTTAGAATATTAAGAAATTCTTTTCTATTTGACAATGTACCTAATAAATACATCGGCCGTGTTATTAGTATTTTTGTAAGTATTAATACATTAATAAGAATGGTTTTAATTTTTATTTTCTCTCTATATTTTTTCTCGGAAAATGAAAATGTAATATTTGGTTATATAATATGCTCTATTGTTTTACTGTTGTTTTCTGCACCTATTATCTACTACTACAAAAAACTAAAACGTAATTGTATTATTTGAAGGGTCAAAAAAAGTATACTGTAAAAATTTATATGCATTATTAGGCCTTAAATGTAATCTTAAATTATATTGGAAATACCATTTTGTTCTCATTGAAGGAAAACCTGCTTTTAGATAAGTTATAACAAATGGGTGAGCACAAAGAGTAATATAATTTATTCCTTTTTTAGATAATTTTTTTCTTTTAGAAGCTAACATTTGATATTTTTCTTTTATCTCATCAATAATTAATATCGGGGCTTCAATGTATTTATAATCTACTTTTTCATCGGTTTGAATTTGCATAACAGGCCTAACTCTCTGTCTTGTGATTTCAATAATTCCAAATTTACTTGGAGGTAAAATTTTATGCTTAGCCCTATCTTCCTTCATAAAACCTATTAGTGCATCTGTTAATTTTTTTCTATTTGATGCAAGATTCATATCAATAAAATCAACAGCTATAATGCCACCCATATCCCTTAATCTTAATTGCCTTGCTATTTCTTCAGCTGCTTGTAAATTAACTTGAAATGCATTTTCTTCTTGTGATGTTTCTTTTACATACCTATTACCACTATTAACATCTATCACGTGCATTGCTTCAGTATGTTCTATAATAAGATACGATCCTTTTTTCATAGAAACTGTTTTTCCAAATGAGCTTTTTATTTGTTTCTCTATATGAAATCTGTCAAAAATAGGTTGTGAACCGGTATATCTAGAAAGAATTTTTTCTTTTGAAGGAATATTATTTTTCAAATATAATTTCAGCTCATCATATAGAGATAAATCATCAACTATAATTTTATTAAAAGAATCATTTAAAATATCTCTTAAAATAGATGAAAGTTTACTAATTCCTCCAAATATTTTTGTTCCTGGCTCAGCGTGGCGCAACTTTTCATGTATAACTTTCCATTGATTAATTAAGGCCCTTAGGTCCGCATCTAATTCTGCTACTTTTTTACCTTCTGCCACGGTCCTAACTATCATCCCAAAATTTTTAGGAATAATACTTTTTATTAATTTCTTTAATCTTTCTTTTTCCGCTTGAGATCTAATCTTTTGTGATATAGATATTCGATTAGAAAATGGCATTAAAACCACATAACGCCCCGCTAGAGATATTTCAGAAACAATTCTCGGCCCTTTTGTAGAAATCGGTTCTTTGGAAACTTGAACAAGTATATTTTCTTTCTTTTTAAGAACATCATCTATAGCGCCATCTTTATTTAAATTTGGAAAAGTTTTTATATTAGAAAGAGCCCATTTTGAAGTCTTAGCAGACATAGTTTGCTTAACAAAATGAGCTAGGCTATTATACTGAGGCCCTAAATCATGATAATGTAAAAATCCATCTTTTTCGTAACCTACATTTACAAAAGCTGCATTTAATTGAGGGGAAGTTTTTTTAATTTGCCCCAAATATATATCACCTATTGAAAAACTATTCTCAGGTAGTATTTTGTGTAATTCTACCAATCTTCCACTCTTCAATAAAGCAACGTCTATATTTTCTCTGTTATTCCTAACTATTAGTTCACTAGCCAAACCACAATTTCTTTTTTCCTAAAAAAGGCTATATCCAAAAAGAAAACTTATTTCTTTTTTTTATGTCTATTCTTTCTTAAACGTTTTTTTCGTTTATGAGTAGAAATTTTATGTCTTTTTCTTTTTGAGCCACTAGGCATATATCTATATAATTTTATTTATTACTTTTTTGCATAACTTTTTTAACAAAACTTTTTGAAGGTTTAAAATGAGGAGCCGTGTGTTCAGGAATAATAATAGTTGTGTTATTTGAAATATTCCTTGCTGTTTTTTTCGCTCTTCTTTTAGGACCAAAACTCCCAAAACCTCTTAAGTAAATAGTTTCTCCACCAGCAACAGACTCTTGAACATTAATCATCATTGACTCTAATACAGCAAGAACTTCCTGTCTTTCTATACCTGTCCTTTGAGAAATTTTTTTTACTAATTCTAATTTTGTCAACTCAATAAAAATTATGGCAGCAAATATACTATTTTTAATAATATATTTATATTGTAAATGAAAAATAATAAACTTTTCAGCAAACTAATTCTTAATTGGTATAAAAAAAATAAACGAGATTTACCTTGGAGAAACACAAAGGACCCATATAAAATATGGGTTTCTGAAATAATCTTACAACAAACACAAATATCACAGGGAACAAAATATTATTTTAACTTTATTAAAAAATTCCCAGACCTAAAAACTCTTTCAAAATCTACAGAGTCTGATGTTTTAAAAAGCTGGGAAGGACTGGGTTATTACTCAAGAGCTATTAATATGCTAAATAATGCTAAACTTCTAAAAAAACACAATCGCGATTTTCCAAATAATTATAATGAATTGATTGAATTAAAAGGCATTGGAGATTATACTGCGGCTGCAATAAGTTCAATTTGTAAAGATGAAAAAAAAGCTGTTTTAGATGGTAATGTTTTCAGAGTCATAAGTAGAGTTTTTAATATTTCTGAACCTATAAACCAGCCCTCTGGAAAAAAAATATTTCAAGAAATAATCTATAAATTATTACCAACAAAAAAAATTGGAGATTACAACCAAGGTTTAATGGATTTTGGATCAATCCACTGTACTATTAAAAAACCAAAGTGCAATGATTGCCCAGTTAATATTATTTGCAAATCATATAAATTAAAAAATATAGAATCAAGGCCTGTTAAAATAAAAAACCAAGCTGTCAAGAGAATAAGAAATTTCAATTATTTTATTATCGAATTCAAGAAAAATATTTATATGCAAAAAAGATTAGAAAACGATATTTGGAAAAATCTTTATGAGCTCCCTCTTTTAGAATCCAAAAAAAAAATTACAAAACAGATTATCAAAAAATTCCTGTCTTCTAATTTCAGAATAACCGAAATTATTGATTGTGTGTTTTTAAAAAAAATCAACCACAAACTATCACATCAAAATCTTAACATCTTTTTTTGGAAAATCAGTGCAAAAAAAATAAAACTAGAGAATGAAGGCAAGTTACTAAAAACCCCCTTGAAATCAGTTTTGAATTACCCTTTTCCTAAACCAATTTCAAAATATTTAAATGAATACTTATTTACATAATTGGTTTTTTTATATTTGTCAATAAGAAATATTTTTAATTACCATGGCGGGATCGTTAAATAAAGTAATATTAATAGGAAGATTAGGGCAAAATCCTGATGTCCGTGAAGTAGGAACATCAAAAGTAGCGAATTTTTCAATAGCAACAGATGAATCTTATACAGACAGAAATGGAAACAAGGTTGATAAAACAGAATGGCATAGAATAGTAATGTGGAATAAAGCTGCTGAAACAGCAGAGCGTTATTTAAAAAAAGGTAGCTTGGTTTACATCGAAGGAAAATTAGAAACACGATCTTGGGAAACTGATTCTGGAGAAAAAAGATATTCAACAGAAATAAAATCTTTTTCTTTCCAAATGCTTGACAATAAAAATAATCAGGACCAAAGAGATAACTCTTATGATTCCCCATCTATATCATCAAAAGAAACTGAAACCGAAAATTCATTTTCTAAAGAAGAAAACAAGCCTCAATCTTCTGAATCAATAGCCCCTAAAGAAGAAAAAACATCTAACGAAGATGATTTACCATTTTAATTAAATCAACATCAAATTGGACGACCCCTCGATTTATTTTTTAATTATTTTTTGGACATTACTAATAATGTCATCAGGTTTAGTGTCCGCTTCTGAAGTAGCTTTCTTTTCACTAAATCCGTCAGATTTATCAGACATAAAAAAATCTAAAAAAAAACAAGATATAATAATTATTAATCATTTAAATTACCCGAAGTATTTACTGGCGACTATTTTAATAGCAAACAATATGATAAATATTGCGATTGTGATTTTATCAGCTTATATTTTTGAAAGCAACTTAATTCACACTATTTTACCATTCCTTTCAGAAACTTTATTACAAATAATTGTAATTACTTTCATTTTGCTTTTGTTCGGAGAAGTTTTACCAAAAATTTTCGCTAACAATAACTCAAAATTTGTGGCAAAAAAAATGGCAATCCCAATAAATATAATATCTAAAATTGTTGCTCCATTATCATATATATTAATAAAATTAACTGGCTTTTTAAATACTTCTTTTGAAAAATACAAAGAGAACCCATCTATTGAAAATTTATCAAAAGCTGTCAACATTACTTCAGATAAAGAAAAAACAGAAGAAAATAAATTTTTAGAAGGAATTGTGCAATTTGGAAAAACTGATGTGAAACAAATAATGAAATCAAGAATAGATGTTGTTTCAATTGAAATCAAAACACCTTTTACCGAACTAATTGAAAAAATTTTACAATCTGGATATTCAAGAATTCCTGTTTTTGAAGATAATTTAGATAATATAAAAGGAGTTTTACACATAAAGGATTTATTACCATATATGGGAACAAAAAATTTTAATTGGGAAAAAGTACTAAGAGCTCCTTTTTTTGTTCCAGAAACTAAAAAAATAGATGATTTATTAAAAGAAATTAAAAAAATTAAACAACACATGGTAATTGTAGTAGATGAATATGGAGGCACTTCTGGAATTGTCACACTAGAAGATGTAATCGAAGAAATTATAGGAGAGATTAGTGATGAATTTGACCAAGAAGATGTGATTTACTCTAAATTAGACACTCACACTTATATCTTCCAAGGAAAAGTCACACTAAAAGATTTTTATAGAATTACTGATTTAAATGAAAAAGTATTTGAAGAAAAAAAAGGTGATGCTGACACATTAGCTGGTTTTATTATAGAAAATTTCGGAATAATCCCCAAAAAAGGAGAAACATATACATTTAAAAATTTTGATTTTACAATAGAAGGAGCAAACAAAACAAGGATCACATCAATAAAAATAAAAATACATGAAGGTTAACGGATATTTATTAATTATAACTCTTGTTATAATACTTTCTTCTTGTACAACAAAAAACAAAATTCTTCCATATGGACATTTTAGAATTGATTTTCCGAAAAAAAAATACCAAAATCATAACTTTGAAAATTGTAATTTTTCAATTCAAATACCAGAGCACCTAACAGTTTTAATTAATCCAAAAAATGAATGTTGGATTAATTTAATAAATCAAAAAAATAATATTAATATTCATCTATCTTATCATAAAATAAAAAATAACTTAGACTCATTAATTAAAGAGTCTGATGATTTAGTATATGAGGGTCATTATAGAAAAGCTGATGGGATTTGGGAAACATCAAGCCCTAATAAAAATTTCACCATTTATGAACTAAGTGGAGAAGTAGCTACACCTATTCAATTTTATGTGACCGATAAAGAATCGCACTTTTTAAGAGGTTCAATGTACCCTATTACTGTTGAAAAAATTATAAAAATAAATAGAGACTCTTTAAAACCCGTCATAGAATTTTATAAAAAAGATATAGAAAAAATCATTCAAACTATTAATTGGGTTAACTAAAATTAATTTTCAAAAAAAGATTGAACTGAGAACCAAATAAAATAAATGCTGAAAATAAATGAATTAATTGAGCCAATCCGGGAAAATTAAAACTCATCATAACAATACCGCTAAAAACCAAAAATATTAAAGTGATTAAAATCAAAAAAACCTCTTTTGGTGCTTCTTTGAAAAACTGATATTTTCCTGCTATCGAAACACATAAAAATATATTCGTTATTAATACGCCAACTGCAATGAACTGATGGATTTTAATTGTACTATATTGTATTTGTGAAGACCAAATTGATTTATCTGGAGGTAATGCGTCAACATACTCTCTTACTTGAGTACCAAAAAATATTTGAATTAATGAAAATAATAAAGTGAGGATAAGTAAAAATTTAATTTTTTTACTCTTATTAAAAGTTTTTTGAAAATCTAAATTATTTGTAATATGAATTAAAATAAAAAGAACACAAACTATAATTAATGCAACGAACATATGTATTGTGATTTTAAATGGATTTAATACTGAAAAAACAACCTCTCCTCCAAGCCAAGCTTGTAATCCAAATAAAATTAATAGAATTAAGGACCCTGTAAATTCATAAAGACTATTTCTTGTAAATACAGAAAGACAAAATAATCCTAAAACAAAAATCCCAGTTATAGCCCCAATACATCGATTAATATACTCAGCCCAAGTATGGAAAACATTAAATTTAGCATAGTTGTGTTTTTTATAAGACTCCCAATTTTTTCGATTAAAATTATTTTTTGAAATAAAATTATTTTTTGCTACCCAAAGAGTGTCATTGTGAATTAACATTTGACTAGTATTGTATTGAGTAGTTTCCCCCCAAGTAATTTGAGATTCAGAAGTCGGGGGTATAAATAATCCGAAACATTTAGGCCAATCTGGACACCCCATACCAGATCCTGTCATTCTAACAAATCCTCCAGCTAAAACAATTAGATATGTAAATAACAAGGCAATTTTGGCTAATTTAGAAAATAGCCTAGATGATTTCATATAAAAAAGCTGATTATTTATTAGCGCAACAAGCTTTTTGGCAACCACTATGACCAGGTGTCATGTTAGAAATTGTGTTGTCTTTTTTAACAGCTTTTTTTGTAGCACCAGCACAACAACCTTTAGATTTATTAGCACAGGCAACAACTTTTTTTCCAGTTTTTTGACAACAAGATTTACCTTTAGAACAAAACTTTTCACCTTGATTTAAATTAATTTGATTAGTTAAATCATTAATAAGTGATGCTTTATATGAACCTCCTTTTAGTTTATTTATAAACCCAACTACATCTACTTCTGAAGTTCTATTTTTAAGTCTTATTTCCCCTACTGATTCCGTAAAATTAATACTTGCCTCAACAACACCTTTCATATTATTTAATTCATTTTCAATGTACATAGCGCACCCTGCCTGACACTTCATGCCGTCAATCTTAATTTTCATAGTTTTTTTCTGAGAAAAAACAGTAGATGAAGTGAAAAAGGCTAATGATAGAACTATAAATAAAACTTTTCTTATAATCATAATTTTTAATATTTATTAAACAAATTTCTCAGGCAAAAAGCCCAAATCAAACCACTAAAGTGCATCTCAGGCAAAAAGCCCAAATCAAACCACTAAAGTGCAAATATAAAAATTCTTAATTTAAGAAGAACATATTTTTAGACAATAAATACCATTTATCTTTAAACGCAACTTTGTAGCATTTGTAAAAAATAATATATTTGCAATTCTTATTAAAGAAATAATTAAAATTGAATGCAATAATATACAAACCGGATAGCATTGGCTCTATAGCAAGTATGCTTTGCTTAGTTCATTGTATTGCCACACCTTTTGTTTTTATCACACAAGCATGTACAGCTTCATGTTGTGCCGAATCACCAATATGGTGGCAATCAATAGATTATGTTTTTATATTCATTTCTTTTTTTGCAATATTACAGTCAACAAAAACATCATCAAATAAAATCATAAAAATTTTATTATGGGCAATGTGGTTCTTGTTTTTTACATTTATATTAAATAAAACAATACAAATATTTACTATTAATAGCAATCTTATTTACATCATAGCTATACTTCTATCTTTATTACACCTGTATAATCTGAAATATTGTCAATGTAAGAAAGAAAATTGTTGTATAAATAATAAATAATACAAGCTTCTTAGATTTAGTGAAAAGCGTAGGTGATAGAATCTTGAAATTTTAAAGGAGTAAAAAAATAAAAATTATTGTATAAATGCTTTCTTTTATTATATTTGCAGTCCTAAATTAAAAAAAATGAAAGCTATTGTAGAGATAGGAGGAAAGCAATTAAAGGTTGAAAAAGGTCAAACTTTTATAGTAAACCGCTTAGAAAAAGAAGCTGGAAAAAAAATGTCTTTTGATAATGTTTTATTAGTTGAAGAAAAAGGAAAAACTACTATTGGGTATCCAGCATTAGAAAAAGCAAGTGTTTCTGTTTCTGTAATTGATCATTTAAAAGGAAAGAAGGTTATTGTCTTTAAAAAGAAAAGAAGAAAAGGATATAAAGTTAAAAATGGACATAGGCAATACCTTACTAAAATAAAAATTGAAAATATTTCTTTGAAAAAGACTTCTGTAAAAAAAACAGAGAAAAAAGAAGAAAAAACTAAAAAATAATGGCACATAAAAAAGGAGCTGGTAGTTCAAAAAATGGAAGAGAATCTCATTCGAAACGACTTGGGGTCAAAATTTTTGGTGGACAAAAAGTTGTCGCAGGAAACATTATTGTGAGACAAAGAGGGACTGTTCATAATCCAGATGTCAATGTGGGCATGGGAAAAGACCACACATTATTTGCTCTCACTGAAGGAATAGTTCAGTTTAAAAAGAAGAGGAACAATAAGTCTTATGTTTCTGTAATAAATAAATAACCTTTTCCTTTTTACAAATTCTATATTTAAGAAATATCTCTATTTCTTTTTAAAATAATCTATTAACTTTATATCTCTTTAAAAGATAAATTACATGCTTCGAACAAGTATCATTAAGGAAAATACTGCTGAAATAATTTCTGCCTTAAAGAAAAAAAAATTTGATGGGCAAAAAATTATTAATGAAATTATTCAACTAGATAATCTTCGAATCAAAATTCAACAAGAACTAAATCAGTTACAAAATCAAATGAATTCTTTATCAAAAGAAATTGGAATATGCTTTTCGAAGAATAATAAAGAACAAGCAGAAAAATTAAAATCCGAATCTGGAAAATTAAAAATTTTAATTCAAAAAAAAAATGAGGATCAAAAACTTGGTGAACAAAAAATAAAAGAGTTATTAATTCAAATTCCTAATACTCCTAATGAAAATGTTCCCGTGGGAAGTACAGAAAATGACAATGAAGTCATCAATACTAATGGAGTAATCCCAAAACTTGAAAAAGGCAATCTGCCACATTGGGATCTTGCAAAAAAATATGATATAATTAATTTTGAAAAAGGAAATATTATTACTGGGTCTGGATTTCCGCTATATAAAAATAAAGGCGCTAAGCTACAAAGATCTTTAATTAATTTTTTTTTAGATTTTAATATTGAAAATGGATATATTGAATACCTACCTCCCCAACTAGTAAATGAAAAATCTGCTTTTGGGACAGGTAATTTTCCTGATAAAGAAGGTCAAATGTACCATATAGAAAAAGACAACTTGTATTTAATACCAACAGCTGAAGTCCCACTAACAAATATATTCAGAAATGAAATTATTGACTTGAAAAATTTACCTAAAAAACTAACTGCTTACACCCCTTGCTTTAGAAGAGAGGCAGGGTCATATGGAAAAAATGTTAGAGGCTTAAATAGGCTCCATCAATTTGATAAAGTAGAAATAGTACAATTAGCACATCCAAAAAAATCTTATTCACATCTAAAAGAAATGGTTAAGCATGTTTCTAATCTGCTGGAAAAATTAGAGCTACCATTTAGATTAGTAAAGCTATGTGGAGGAGATTTAAGCTTTTCTTCAGCTTTAACATATGATTTTGAAGTTTTTTCCGCAGCACAAAACAAATGGTTAGAAGTTAGCTCTGTTTCTAATTTTGAGTCATTTCAAGCAACTAGGTCAAACATAAAATTTAGAGAAAATTCTAAATTAGATTTTTGCCATACTTTAAATGGAAGCGCTTTAGCATTACCAAGAATTATGGCTGCTATTTTAGAAAACAACCAAACCTCATCTGGAATTAAAATACCGGAAGCTCTTGTTAAATACACTGGATTTAAAATAATATCATAATGAGAATAAATCAAAAAAATATTTATTATTTTTTTTTTATTACTTGTTTTATTTTCAACTTGAACGCACAAAGTCAAGATTTAAATACTGATTTAACAAAAGCAAAAAATTTATATTCAGAAAAAAAATACGATGATGCTGTAATTTTATTTGAAAAAGTTTATAAGAAAAAAAAATCCTCTAAAATATACAGCTCCTATTTAGATTGTCTAATTAAATTGTCTGAATTTGAACAAGCAATCAATTTAGTAAAAAGTTATTATAAAAAACATGGAAAAAATCCTGCTATTTTAATTGATTTAGGTGAATTATATATTTTAAAGGGAGATGATAAATTAGCAAAAAAAGAATTTCAAAATGCAATTTATGAAATTCAAAAAAAACCAAATTTTATACTATCTGTAGCTTCAAATTTTTATAAAAAAAAAATGTATAATTATGCGCTAGATGCGTATTTGCTAGCAAAAGAAAATAATCCCAATAATAATTATTCTTTTCAAATTTCTAATATTTATTCCCAACTAGGGCAAGTAGAAAATATGTACAAAGAGTTATTAGATTTAATCTCTAAGTCTCCCTCATATTTACAAACTTGTAAATCAAGAATCAGAAGAACTATCAATGAAGAGGCCGAAAATGAAAACAACAAGTTATTAAAGAAAAACATAATACGAAAATTACAAAAAGAAGAAACAGAAGCCTTAAATGATTTACTTATTTGGCTCTATTTACAAGAAAAAAATTTTTCAGGCGCTTTGGAAAGATTAATTTCTTTAGATAAAAGATTTGACTTTTATGAAACCAATATATTTGAATTAGGGGAAATTGCTAAATCTAATGAGGAATTCAGCACATCCGAAGGTGCTTTTAATTACCTTGTAAAAAAAGGAACAATTGGGATTTATTATGAAGAGAGTATTTTAGAATTAATAAATATTAAGTATCTAAAATTTCAAAATAGCACCTTAAAGACAAATACTGAAATAGAAAAAATAATTAAAGAACATGAAGATGTTATTAACTTATTAGGGAAAAAAAATGAAACTATTTTGATAATTAGAAACCTTGCTCATATTGTTTCTTTTTATGAAAAGAAATTGGAAAAAGGAAAAGAAATATTAATGCCCATTTTAGAAAATGGAAATTATTCTGATCAAAACCTAGCATATGTAAGAATGGAATTAGGTGACATTTTGCTTTCACAAGGAAAAAAATGGGATGCAATATTATATTATTCCCAAGTAGAAAAAAAATTTAAACATGATGTGATTGGGCAAGAAGCAAAATTTAAAAAAATTAAAGTAGACTATTTTAATGGCGACTTTAATTGGGCTCAAGCTCAACTTGATGTCTTAAAAAAATCTACTTCAAAATTAGTTTCCAATAACTCTATTGAGTTGTCTTTATTAATAACTGACAATTTGAATTTAGACACAACAAAGACCGCGCTTGAATTATATGCAAAAGCAGAACTTTACATTTTTCAAAATAACTATACTGATGCAATGGATCTTTTCAAAAAAATTGAAATTTCTTTTCCTGATCACAGCTTAATAGATGAAATCTTGTTTAAAAAAGCCTTAATTAATATAGAAAAAAAGAAGTATGCTGATGCATTAGTTTTTTTAGAAAATATATGTCAAAAATATGGACGTGAATCCATTCTTTTTGATGATGCTTTATATAAGCAAGGTTATATTTTAGAAACTATTCTAAAAGACAATGAAAAGGCAAAAGAAAAATATGAAAAAATATTACTTGAGCAACCCGGAAGTATATTTTTAGCAGAAGCTAGAAAAAGATATAGAAGATTAAGAAACAACTAGATGGTTATTTATAAAGTAATTATACATATTCAAAAAAATATAGAAAAAGAATGGATCTCTTGGATGAAAAAAGAACATATTCCTGAAATAATGGCTTTAAATATATTTAAGAACAGTAAACTTTTTAAAATTTTAAATGTTAGAAATTTAAATTTTAAATCCTATTGTATTGAATATCATTGTGAATCAATTGATGACTATAATAATTATCAAAAAAACCACGCGAAAAAAATTCAAAAAAAACATTCTAAAAAATATGAAGGTTTATTTACTGCTGAAAGATTAATCTTATCATTCCAAAATGGATTCTAAAAACAAGTTTCGAATTAAAAAAAAATATGGCCAACATTTTTTAACTAATGAAAAAATTGCTAATAAAATTGTGCAATATTTAGATTTTGAAAATCATCAACAAATTCTTGAAATTGGACCTGGAACAGGAGTGTTATCAAAATACTTAATACAACATTGTAAACCAATACTTATTGAAATTGACGAAGAAGCTATTCAGCACTTACAAACTAACATTCCTGAATTGGAACAAATAATTTTAGGAGACTTTTTAAAATTAGATTTAAATCCATACTTAAAAAAAACTAATGCTATTATTGGAAATTTTCCTTATAATATTTCGACACAAATATTATTTAAAATTTTAGAACATAAAGATTCTATTCAAACTGTTGTAGGAATGTTTCAAAAGGAAGTTGCCGAAAGAATTTGTAGCAAACCTAATAATAAAAAGTATGGTATTATTTCGGTTCTAATTCAAACTTATTATAATTGTAAAATCATGATTCATGTAAAAAAAGGGAATTTTAATCCACCGCCTAATGTTGAATCATCTGTTATAGAGCTACGAAGAAACTCTATAAAAACATTAAATTGCAATGAACAAAAATTTATTAGTATCGTGAAAATGAGCTTTAATCAACGAAGGAAAAAACTAAAAAATTCATTAAAAAATTTATGTCTAGATTATAATAATTCAACTAAAGATATAATGGAAAAAAGACCAGAACAATTAAGTGTCAATGATTTTATATTATTAACAAATAATATTATTACATGATGAATTTTCAATTAACTGAAAAATTTATTAATCAAATTCAATCTTTAATTAAAGAAAAAGATGACTCTAAAATTAAATCTATTCTTTCCAATTTTTTTCCTCAAGATATCGCTGAAATAATCTCAGAACTAAATATAAAGGAGGGAAAATACCTATTTGAATTATTAAAAGATAACTCTCCTGAAATATTAATGGATTTAGAAGAAAACTTAAGGGAAGAAATCTTATCTAGTTTAACAAGTAAAAAAATTGCTAAAAATCTTATTGAGAATCTTGAAACTGATGATGCGGCTGATGTAATACAAGAAATGTCAGATCCAATGCAAAAAGAAGTTTTATCACAAATAAAAAACCAAGAACACGCAGAAGACATTGAGGATTTACTTTCTTATTCTGAAAACTCAGCGGGCGCATTAATGGGTAAAGAGTTAATTAAAGTTAGTAAAAGCTGGAGTATTATTCGATGTTTAGGCGAAATGAGACAACAAGCTGAAAATATAGAAGAAGTATACACTATATATGTAGTTGATAAAAATGAAAAACTTCTAGGAACAGTATCTTTAAAAAAATTATTAATAACCCCCGAAAAAACATTTGTAGAAAAAATATATAATAAAAAAATTATCTCTGTATCAACTGATCACAAAGATGAAGATGTAGCAAAAATTATGAATAAGTATAACTTAATTGTATTACCTGTGATTGATAAAAAAGGTGTTTTAGTTGGTCGAATTACAATTGATGATGTGGTTGATGTTATTAAAGAGGAAGCTGACAAAGATTATCAAATGGCATCTGGTATTGCAAAAAATATTGAAGCAAGTGATACTATTTTAAAATTAACAAAAGCTAGAATCCCTTGGTTATTAATAGGATTAGTTGGTGGCATTATTGGAGCAAAAATTATACATATTTTTTTGGAACCAAAAGACTCATTACAACTAGCTTTTATTCCTTTAATTGCTGCCATGGCGGGAAATATTGGAGTGCAATCTGCAGCTATTGTAGTACAAGATCTTGCAAGTAAAACTTCAATAGAAAACTGGAAATATAAATTTCTTAAAGAACTTGCTGTTTCAACAATCAATGGTTTAATTTGTGGAATTATTATTTTTATATTTTGCTACATTAACTATGGAAATAGTGAGACAAATTTTGCTTTCACATTATCAATTTCACTAATTATTGTAATGATTTATGCCGCAATCTTTGGAACTTTTATCCCGCTAATACTGAATAAAATCAATATTGACCCCGCGCTTGCAACTGGCCCATTTATTACAACCATGAATGATGTAATTGGCTTATTAATTTATTTTTTAATATCTGAATATATGTTTTTATAATGAAAGTTCTTTTTTTAGATAAAATTTATTCTGATTTAAAAAATAACTTAACTCGAAATGGCATTATTTGTGTGGAAAGCCCTACTGAAAATAAAAATCAAATACTAAAAAAAATACATGAATTTGATGGAATAGTGCTAAGAAGCCGATTAAAAATTGATAGAGATTTTATTCGAAAATCTTCGCATTTAAAATTTATCGCACGATTTGGGTCAGGTATGGAAAATATTGATGTGTTAGAAGCGAAAAAACATCATATAGAATGTATTAATGCGCCAAAAGGAAATAGTAATGCTGTTGGAGAACATAGTTTAGGACTATTATTGTCTCTAATGAATAATATAAATACATCTAACTTAGAAGTCAAAAATGGGATGTGGAAAAGAGAAAAAAATAGAGGGATTGAATTATCTAAAAAAACAATAGGAATTATTGGTTATGGAAATGCTGGAAAAGCATTTTCTGAAAAACTTATTGGATTTAATTGTAAAATTTTAGCATATGATAAATACAAAAAAAATTATCAAAATAAATTTGTAAAAGAAAGTTCTATTAAAAAAATTTTCAAGCATGCTGATATTGTAAGTTTACATATCCCATTAACTAAAGAAACAGAGTATCTGATAAATAATGACTTTTTAAATAGATTCTCTAAAAATATATTTTTATTAAATACTTCAAGAGGGAAAATAGTAAAAACTAGTGATTTAATCACTAATTTAAAATCTGGAAAAATCCTTGGCGCCGGATTAGATGTCTTAGAAAATGAATCGAAAAGTTTTGAGAAATTAAATAAAACTAAAAATAGCGAGCTAGATTTTTTAAAAAACCACGAAAAAGTAATTCTAACACCACATATTGCTGGATGGAGTTTTGAATCAAATAAATTAATGTGTAAAATTTTAACAAAAAAAATATTATATCATTTGAAAACTATTAAGTAATTTTAAAACTAAATTACATTTATCATGAAAAAAATTATACTTGCTTTTACTCTTTTAACTCATATTTCTATTTTTTCACAAAATGGTTTAAATGAATTTTTAAATAATGTTGTGATTGATGGATCTTTACAGGACAGTGAAGTTCTTTTAGAGGGTTATATGTCACCTTTTGGATCTGCTTTAGGAGCTGGTTTAAATAATGGATGGTATAATACGGCAAAACCTCACAAATTAGGAGGATTTAGTGTGACTAGTGGTTTAGGTTTTATTTTAATTCCTAGTAGCGCTGAAACTTTTAATCCTTCTAATAATCTAAATCAATTTCAAATAGAAGGAGACCCCAACATTCCTACTTTCTTTGGCCCAGATAACACTTCTTCTGAAATCACTTTTAATGGGGAAAATCTTTTTTCAGCACAAGTAGGAATTGACTTACCCACTCTTCCCGTACCTTACTTTCAAGCTAGTATAGGGGGGCCAAAAAGTACTGATATTTTATTTCGATTTGTACCAAAACAAATAAAATCTATTGAAAACATGGAGTTTAAATACTGGGGGATTGGTTTTAAACATGATTTATTACAATGGATTCCTGTTGCTAATAAAATACCTATTGATTTATCTTACTTGATCTCATACTCTAAATTATCTAATACTTATAATATCAATCAGAGCGGTGATAAAAATCTAGATTTTAAAGTTCGCGGACTCAATCAATATCTCTGTTTGAGCAAGAAATTAAGCTTCATCACTGTATACTCAGGGGTTGGATACCAGTTTTCAAATAGCCGATTGAGGCTAAATGGCGACTATGTATTAAATAATGGAATTATAATCACAGATCCTTTTGATTTTAATTTTGGTGGAGTAAATGGATTTAAAACCGATGTTGGTTTGAGAATGAAGATTTTACTTTGCACAGTACATGCGCAATGGACAAGAGCAGAATATAATATTTTTACATTCGGTGTTAGTTTAACTACTGATGGACTATACTAATAAAAAGATGTTAAGTTTAAACCAATTTTTTGAAAAAGAAAAATTAACTACAAGCCCTTTATTTAGAATTTTACAGGACATATCAAAAGGGTCTATGATAGTAAATGATATTTTATTAAATGGGAATCCAGAAAACTTGAATTCAGAAGGAACAAAAAATGTTCAAGAAGAAGATGTTCAAAAATTAGATCTTATTGCAAATAATGTTTTTTTAGATTTTTTTTTAAAAAATAAAGAGATAAGCGGTGTTCTTTCAGAAGAAAATGAAGATATAATTAACGGAAATAAAAATGGGAATTTTTTAATTGCAATGGATCCATTAGACGGATCATCAAATATTAGTGTAAACATTCCCGTTGGTAGCATTTTTTCTATACAAAAAAAAGATAATTCAAATTCACCTGTTTGCAAAACTGATTTTTTACAACAAGGAATTAAACAGGAATTCGCAGCTTATGTATTATATGGCACAGCAACAATATTGGTAATCGCGATTAATAAAAAAGTGCATGGTTTTACTTTAAATCTAAAAGAAAAAAAATATTACCTGACATACCCTAACATTAAAACCCCTGAAGATGGAAATATATTCTCAATTAATGAAGGAAATGCAAAGACAATTGATTCCGAAATCATTGAATACACAGAGTATTGCAAAGAATTAAATAAAGAAGGTAAACGAACACATACAGGAAGGTTTATAGGGTCATTAGTGGCAGACTTTCATAGAAACATGATGAAAGGAGGAATCTTTATTTACCCGAAAACTGCTGATAGGCCAAACGGCCAATTACGTTTAATCTATGAATGTAATCCAATAGCATTAATTGCTAAATTTTCTGGATCTGAAAGTTCTGATGGAGCTGAATTTATATTAGAAAAGAAACCAAAAAAAATTCATGAAAGAACAGCTTTTATAGTAGGGTCAACAAACATGGTAAATAAACTTTTGAGTTTTTACAAAAGATGAATACAGAAGATTTATTAAATCTATATACTGAATCTTCATTTATCAAAAACCTATCTAAAAACATAGATTCAATATCAAATATAAATGGATTTTCAGGGTCTCAAATTTCATTTATAGCAGGGGCAATTTATAATTTAAATAGTAGTAACCATTTTTTTATTTTTGAGAATAAAGAATCTGCTTTACTTTTTAAAAACGATTTTGAAATAATTTCCAAAAAACAAACTTCACTTTTCACAACGAATACAGAGAAAAAAAATTCAGCTAAAGAAATCACACAAAATACAAAGTCACTTTTTGAAATAAATTCAGAAAAAAAAAATATACTGATTTCATTTAAAGATGCTGTTAATCAGAAAACTCCTAACAGCTCAAATTTTAAAAGTAAAGTTTTAAATATCAAAATTGGAGACAAAATAAAAACTGATTCTTTCACGGAAAATCTATATGAAAATAATTTTGAAAATGTGGAATTTGTAACTGAACCGGGTGAGTTTTCTGTTAGAGGATATATAATTGACATTTTTTCTTTTTCTAATAATCTTCCATTTAGAATAGTCTTAAGTAATAATATTATTGAATCCATAAGTGTTTTTGATATTGAAACACAATTGTCTATAAAAAAAATTAATGAAATTGTTGTTATTCCAAATATTGAAAGTCCAACAATCATTCAAAAAAATTCATCTATTTTTTCAAACCTGAAAAAAAATACAATTATATGGATCGAAAACCGAAAAAAAACAGTTGAAGTCTTAAATGATTCTATTAAACTAAAAATAAAAGAATTTCAAATCATTAACTTTTCTACCGTTAAAAAAAACAAATTAAAAAATCAAATTATTTTAAAATCTACTGAACAGCCATCTTTTAATAAAGATCTTCTTCTTTTAGAAGATAATATTAAAAAAAATGCCGACTTAGGCGTCAAAACCATAATAACTACTCACTCTAAATTACAAGAAAAAAGATTCCATAACATCTTTCATACACTAACCATTAACGACGATTATAAAACTTCCAATTTAAATATTAGCAAAGGTTTTATTGATTATGATTTAAAATTGGCTATTTATACAGATCATGAAATTTTTAAAAGATTTTATAAAAAAAGAAATCTTTTATTTTTCAAAAAAACAGATAGCTTAACTTTAAAGCAGTTAACTGAACTAAAAAGAGGTGATTATGTTACACATTTTGATCATGGCGTAGGGATTTTTGATGGGTTACATACTATTGTAAAAAATCATTCAAAACAAGATGTTTTAAAAATAAAATATAAAAATGATGGTGTTCTTTATGTAAGTGTTCACTCTATTCAAAAAGTCTCTAAATACAAATCTAAAAACGACGAAAAGTCACCTAAAATCAATCAATTAGGAAATCCATCTTGGAAATTATTAAAACAAAAAGTAAAAAAAAGAATAAAACTATTAGCATTTGATTTAGTGAAATTATATGCTATTAGAAAAAGCACTAAAGGATTTTCTTTTTCGAAAGACTCTTATTTGCAAAATGAATTAGAATCTTCTTTTTTATTTGAAGACACTAAAGACCAAGCTGAAGCTACTAAAAATTTAAAAATTGACATGGAAAAAAATTATCCTATGGATAGATTAATTTGTGGTGATGTTGGTTTTGGGAAAACAGAATTAGCTATTCGAGCAGCTTTTAAAGCTGTTACAGATAACAAACAAGTAGCTGTTCTTGTTCCTACTACAGTTTTAGCATTGCAGCATTATAAAACTTTTTCAGAAAGATTAAAAAATTTCCCTTGTAACATTGACTACCTGAATAGATTTAAAACAAAAAAGGAGATAACTAGATCTTTAAATAATTTGATTTCTGGCAAAACCGATATTGTAATTGGAACTCACAGATTAGTCAGTGAAGATGTTTTTTTTAAAGATTTGGGTTTATTTATTATTGATGAAGAACAGAAGTTTGGAGTAGGAACAAAAGAGAAAATAAGAAATTTAAAAAAAACGATTGACACTCTAACCTTAACAGCGACACCTATTCCTAGAACACTGCAGCTATCTCTTATGGGAGCTAGAGATTTTTCAATTTTAGCAACACCCCCAAAAAATAGAAATTCTATAGAGACAGAAATCATGACATTTGATATTAAAAAAATATGTAATAAAATTCAACATGAAATTAGCAGAGGGGGGCAAGTTTTTTTTATTCATAATAGAATTGAAAATATTGAAGAAATCCAGTTTATAATAAAACAATTAATACCTGATTTAAAAATAAAAATTGGACATGGTAAAATGAAAGGATCTATTTTAGAAAAAGTAATTTTAGATTTTATAAACGGAGAATATGATGTGCTTCTATCAACTACGATTGTAGGTAACGGAGTTGATATTCCAAATGCCAACACAATTATAATAAACAATGCTCATCAATTTGGATTGAGTGACTTGCATCAAATTAGAGGAAGGGTAGGTAGATCTAATCAGCAATCTTTTTGTTATTTAATAAGCCCGCCTTTAGATCAGCTAAAAAAAGATGCATCTGACAGATTAATAGCAATAGACAAATTTTCCAATTTAGGAGATGGATTTAATATCGCCATGAAGGATTTGGAAATTAGAGGAGCTGGTGATGTTTTAGGGGCTGAGCAATCCGGATTTATTAATGATGTTGGATTTCATACATATCAAAAAATTTTAGAAGATGCCGTTCAAGAATTAAAAACAGAAAATGAATCTGAATCAGAAAAACTAAACTCCTTCACTAAATCAAATGAATGTAATATCGATTCTGATTTAGAGTTAATTATTCCATATAATTATATTGAAAATGTAAATGAACGACTTTATATATATAAGCAAATAAGTAAATTAAAAAGCGAAGAAAAATTAAATGAGAAAATTGAAGAATTAATGGACCGCTTTGGCTCTCCACCTTTAGAATTTAATAACTTGATTCAATCAATTAAATTAAAATGGAAAGCTGAATCCCTTGGTATAAATAAACTAATTCTCAAAGAAAAAAAAATGATTATAGTCATGCCTGAAAAAAAAGAGGAAAGTTTTTATAAATCCTTAATTTTTGAAAAAATACTGAACACTATAAATACAGCACCAAAACTTTATAGATTAAAAGAAAAAAATAATAGATTATATATTTATGTAAACAAATCTATCGTTTCGGTTAAATTAGCACAAGATATTTTATGTAATTTTGAATAAATGAAAAATACCTTATTATTATTTATTTTAATTTTTGGATTTACATACTCACAAAATATTACATTAAGTGGTTATTTAGAAGATGCTGAAAACGGGGAAAGTTTAATTGGTGCAAGTATTTTAATTGAAGAGATCAATATCGGCAGTAGTACAAATAATTATGGTTTTTTTTCATTAACTATACCAAAGGGAAATTATACAATTGTTTGTTCTTACATTGGATATAAGACCTTAAAATATTCAATTAATTTAGAAAAAAATCTATCGAAAAAATTTAAACTCACACCTTCTACATTTGAAATTGAAGAAGTAAATCTTTCATCAAAAAAAGAAGATTATAATATTCAAAGTGCTGAATTAGGAAAAGTCGAATTAGAAGTAAAAAAACTTGAAAAACTTCCTGTTTTAATGGGCGAAAAAGATATTTTAAAAACACTTCAATTATTACCTGGTGTTCAATCAGGAAGCGAAGGTAGTTCTGGATTTTATGTGAGGGGAGGAGGGCCTGATCAAAATCTGATATTATTAGATGAAGGAACTATTTATAATGCCTCTCATTTATTTGGATTTTTCTCTGTCTTTAACAGTGACGCAATTAATGATATTAACCTTATTAAAGGTAGTATGCCAGCAAATTATGGAGGGAGACTATCTTCTGTTTTAGATATAAATATGAAAGATGGAAATAAAAAAAGATTTTCTGGCACTGGAGGTATTGGATTAATTTCATCTAAATTAACATTAGAAGGCCCAATCAAAAAAGACACCTCCTCTTTTATTTTATCTGGAAGGAGAACATACATAGATGTTCTCACAAAACCTTATTTAGACACAACTGAATATGCAGGAAATGGTTATTATTTTTATGATTTAACTGCTAAATTTAACTATAGGTTTTCTGATAAAAATCAAATTTTCTTAAGCGGTTATTTTGGAAAAGATGTTTTTACTTTTAATAGCCCTGACTGGGGGCTCAACATGAACATTCCTTGGGGAAATTCCACAGGTTCAGTTAGATGGAATCATGTTTTTTCCAACAAATTATTCATGAATACATCTTTGATTTTTAGCAATTATAAGTTTGAATTTAGCGCATCTCAAGATGTTCAAGGCGCTTCACTTTATGAATCAAGATTATATTCAGGAATTAGAGATTGGAATTTAAAACAAGATTTTAATTACTACCTAAATCCACGGCACACATTGAAATTTGGAATAAATAACACTTATCATGTTTTTTCTCCATCAAATTTTGACGCAACATTAGATGATGTAGATATTTCTACAAATGATATTAGATACTATGCTCATGAAGGTGCGGTATATATAAATGATGAATTTAACTTGAATGAAAAGATTTTAATTAATGGCGGTGTAAGGCTATCTACATTTACCCATTTTGGTCCTTTTGATAGATATATAAAAGATAACTCTGGAAGTGTTAGTTCTCTATCAATAGACACTACTATTACTTATGATAAATGGGAGCCAATAAAATCTTATTTTGGTTTTGAACCTAGAATTTCTTCTAGATTTTTAATAAATGCTGTATCCTCATTTAAAATTGGCTTTAATCAAAATTACCAATATATTCATTTGACTTCTTTATCTGCATCTTCACTACCTACTGATGTATGGATACCAAGTTCTTCAATTATAAAACCTTTAATAGGGAGACAATATTCAATTGGCTACTATAGAAATTTTAATAAAAATAAATATGAAATGTCTATAGAAGGTTATTACAAAGACATGAAAAATTTAATTGAATATAAAGAAAACTATATTCCTGGAACGAGCATTGGAACTGATAATGTTGACAACAACTTAGTAAGCGGTAATGGGAAGTCTTATGGTTTAGAATTATTTTTTTCTAAAAATATAGGAAATTTAAGTGGCTGGCTAGGATACACATGGTCTAAAACAACTAGACAATTTAATGAGTTAAATAATGGTTTAGCTTTTTATTCTAAATATGACAGAACTCATGACCTTTCATTTGTAGCAAATTATCAAATTACTAAACGTTTAAATGTTTCAACTGTGTTTGTTTTTGCAACAGGAAATACTTTAACCCTTCCTGAAAATGCATTTTTAATTGATGGTGATTTGATTATTGAATGGGGAGAAAGAAACAATCATAGAATGGATCCTTATCACAGACTAGATATTGCGTTTACATTAGATGGAAAAGAAACAAGAAATTATAAATCAAGTTGGTCGTTTTCAATTTATAATATATATAATCGACAAAACCCGTATTTTATTTACTTTGATGTTAATGATGATAATTTTGGACTTACCGCAAAACAAGTTTCTTTATTTCCAATCATTCCTTCTATATCATGGAATTTTAAATTTTAACTATGAAAAAAAAAATTTTAATTATTTCAATTTTATTTTTTAGTTGTACTAAAGAAGTCACATTTGACATACCAGTTAATACAAGTAATGTTGTAGTGAATGGCTTTATTGAAAAAGGAGAAAATCCGAAAATCTTATTAACCAGGGGCGTAAATCCATTTAATTTTAATGGAAATATCAATGAAGTATTAAGTGATTTTATCACTGACGCTACAATTATAGTAGAAGAAAAGCAGTCTAATCAAACTGACACCATATACTCTACAAATCCTTCTAATACTGACACTTGGTTTTATAATTATAAAGGTAATAATATTATTGGTGAAGAAGGTAAAACTTATCATTTGAAAATATTAATTAATGATGACACTATTACATCTAAAACAACTATACCAAAGTCTTCTTTTTGGGATAATATAGAATGTATGTATCGTGAAACTGATTCCACATATTGTTATTTTCTAGCTACTTATACAGATCCTGACACACTTGGTAATTGTATTAGCCTTTTCACTAAAACTTTAGATTCTGAATATATTCAAGACCCTTTAGACTTAAACTTTGATAATGATAACTATAGCGCTCCCTTTTTTAAAAGAGTCTTAGATAATAATGGAAACTATACAGATGAATACACTAATGGAATAACTTTCACATATCCAATTAACAACGGAAGCCCTACATGGTGGGAAGATTGGAACCCTCAAGAAGACTGGAAAGAAAATGAAATAGATGCCTATAGCGGCCCCACAATTGGTTTTTGGGATGTAAACCCAAATCAAAAAGTGGTAATTAAAAAGTCATATATGGACATTAGTAGTTGGAGTTTTTGGGCATCAATGATTAATAATAATAGCCCTGGAATATTTGGAACACCGTCAAATGTTCAGAGTAATATTAATGGCGGGACAGGTATTTGGTACGGAACATCATCGGTATTTGACACAATCATCACATCGCCTTAAAAGTTTGGCACGGTATTTGAATACTATATTAATACAAAATGGGGTATAACTAGTTTATTATTAAACCTCCTGGTTAAAATAATAAACAATAAAAAAGCCAAGATTCTCAAATCTTGGCTTTTTTTATAGCTAATACTTACAATTTGTGTTTATAATTTGATCTGTATCTTAGCGGGTTTTTTGATTTTTTAAACAAACCACCCTCTATACTACCGTTAAATAGATGTTCTTTTGGGTTTTCTAAACTCTCTTTAACTGAAACTAAAAACCCTACTGACTCTTTACCATCAATAATTCTATGATCATAAGAAAGAGCAATGTACATAATTGGCCTAGAGACAATTTTTCCATCAAGAACCACTGCTCTTTCAACAATATTATGCATGCCTAGTATTGCCGATTGAGGAGGGTTAAGAATTGGTGTTGATAACATTGAACCAAATACTCCCCCATTAGTAATAGTAAATGTACCCCCTAACATATCATCAATAGATATTTTACCATTTCTTGCTTTTTCGGCAAGCCTAACTATTTCTTTTTCAACCCCAGAAAAATCTAAATCTTCTGCATTTCTGACAACTGGAGCCATCAACCCCTTAGGAGTACTAACTGCAATTGAAATGTCTTGATATTCATAATTAACCATCTCATCTCCATCTATCATTGAATTAACATCCGGAAAATCTTGTAATGCTTTAACAACTGCCTTTGTAAAAAAAGACATAAAACCAAGTTTCACTCCGTACTTTTTATGAAATTTTTCTTTATATTTTTTTCGAATCTTATTAATTGCAGACATGTCGACCTCATTAAAGGTTGTTAACATTGCCGTTTCATTTTTAACACTAACTAGTCTATTCGCTAATTTTTTCCTAAGACTACTTAATTTTTTTCTTTTGGAATTTCTTTTTCCGGGACCATTGCCCATAGCAACTGACGCACTTAAAACATCTTGTTTTGTAATTCTACCTTTTTTTCCTGTTCCTTTTACATTTTCTATACCTGATTCACGAATCATTTTTTTTGCAGCAGGTGAAGGCTCATTAATCAAATTATTTTTGTTTTCGTTTGCTAATAGTGGTCTATTGGGTTCTTTGTTTAATACGTTGGGTTTTTGTTTTTTCTCTAAAACTTTAGATGTGTCTATTTTACAAATTATAGAACCTACTGATACCATCTCACCAGAATTTACTAAAATGTCAATTAAACCTGAAACCTCAGCATTAATCGTCAAAGTAGCTTTGTCTGAATCAATTTCACAGATTTCTTGATCTTTCTCAACATAATCTCCTGAATTAACCAACCAATTAGCAATTTCTACTTCTGTAATTGATTCTCCAGGACTTGGGACTTTTATTTCTATCATTTTTAATTTATAATATTTACTCAAACACTGTTTTTAATATCAATTCTTGTCTTTTATTATACGCCTTAGCAGATCCACTAGCCGGAGAAGCTGCTGCTTTTCTAGAAACTAATTTAATATTATATTCTCTGTTAAAGTTTTGAAAAATAAAAGACCACGCACCCATATTTTTTGGTTCTTCTTGAACCCAAATATACTCTTTTGCTTTATTATATTTTTTTAAAATCATATCTATTTTTCTCTTAGGAAATGGATAAATTTGCTCTAACCTAATTAAACACACATCTTGATTTTTAATCTGTTCTTTTTTCTTTTTTAAATCATAATAAATCTTACCAGTCATAAAAACAATTTTTCTTATAGAGTCACTTTTTATATTTTCTTGTTCATCAATAACCTCTTGAAATGAAATATTAGAAAAGTCTTGTAATGAAGATATACAATCCGGATGTCTAAGCAAACTCTTTGGAGAAAATAAAATTAATGGTTTTTTAAATTTTCTTTTCATTTGCCTCCTAAGCATATGAAATAAATTTGCGGGTGTTGTGCAATTTATAATTTGAATATTATATTGCGCGCAAAGTTGTAAGTATCTTTCCATTCTCGCACTTGAGTGCTCCGGCCCCTGCCCCTCATACCCGTGAGGTAAATAGAGCATCAAGCCACTTTGCATATTCCATTTTTCTTCTGCTGAAGAGATATACTGATCTAATATAATTTGAGCACCATTGCTAAAATCACCAAATTGAGCTTCCCAAATAACTAATTGATTTGGATTAACCAATGAATATCCATAATCAAAACCTAATACTGCATATTCTGATAAGAATGAATTAAAAATCTTCAAACTCCCCGAACAATCTTGTATAGAATCCAAAATATTAATTTGCGTTTCACTATTAATTGTTTTTACTATTGCATGACGATGCGAAAAGGTTCCTCTTTCTACATCTTGCCCTGAAATTCTAACATCAAAACCTTCTTTTAATAAAGACCCATAAGCAAGCAGCTCTGCCATACCCCAATCAATTTTATTTTTTGAAACAAGCATATTAAATCTTTCTTCAAAAAGCCTCATCGTTTTTCTATGAAAATTATGGCTACTTGGCAAGGTAAATATCTCTTTTCCAATTTGTGTTAGTTTGTTTTTTTCGATTTTAGTATTTACAGAAACAAGAAAGTCCGTTGATTTTGCTTTTGGAAATAATTTCCATTCATTTTTAAAAATAGATTCGATTTTAGTTTTTTTATTTTTTTTAGCAATTACTAATCTTTCCTCCAAGAAATTTTTGAAATCCTGTTGTATTTTTTTTGAAAAATTTTCATTTAATATATTGTTTGTAATTAATTTCTGATTATAAATTTGAAAAGGATTAGGATGTTTTTCTATAATACTATAAAGCTTAGGTTGTGTAAATCTGGGTTCATCACCTTCATTATGTCCATATTTTCTATAGCACAACAAATCAATAAAAACATCTTTATGAAAAACTTGCCTATATTTAATTGCAAACTTTACAGCGTGCATTAATGCCTCTACATCATCTCCATTAACATGAAGAACAGGGGAAAGTGTTATTTTCGCCACATCTGTGCAATATGTGCTTGATCTACCATCCAAATAATTCGTTGTAAAACCAACTTGATTATTAATCACTATATGTAAAGTTCCTCCTGTTTTATATCCCTTTAATTGAGACATTTGTGAAAATTCATACACCACGCCTTGACCAGAAATTGCCGCATCGCCATGAATTAAAACAGGCAAAACCTTATTAGCTTCGCCATTATAATTCTTATCCATTTTTATTTTACAAATACCAGAAACAACAGCATTAACAGCTTCTAAATGAGAAGGATTAGGCACTAATGTTAAGTTAGCTTTTTTATTATTATGTTGAATCTCTGAACTATATCCCATATGATATTTCACGTCACCATCAAACTCATCATCTATATATTCGACTCCTTCAAATTCTTTAAAAATATCTTCAAAAGGCTTCCCGAAAATATTAGCTAGTATATTTAACCTTCCCCTATGAGCCATCCCAAAAACAAAATCCTCAACACCTAAATTCATTCCTTCTTTAATTCCATAATGCAAACTAGGAATTAAAGATTCCGCTCCTTCTAATGAAAATCTTTTTTGACCAACATATTTTCGGGCCAAAAAATTTTCAAATGATACGGCGTTATTTAATTCTTTTAATATTCTTTTTTTACTTTCATCGTCAAAAATCGCATGATTATTATTCTCATGAATGAAATCTTTTATCCAATCTATTTCATCTTGATCCCTGATGTACATATATTCCACACCTATTGACTGGCAATAAACTAAATTTAAATGATGAATAATCTCAGATAGTTTTGAAGGACCTAAACCAACCTCACGACCTGCTTCAAAAACAACATCCAAATCATTTTTTTCTAAACCAAAATTTTCTATTTCTAACTTTGGATTATACTCTCTTCTTTCTCTTACTGGATTTGTTTTTGTAAACAAATGCCCTCTTTTTCTATAATTATTAATTAAATTAATTACTTGAAATTCTTTTGAAATTGCTTGTGAAACAACAGGGTCTTCACCATTATAATTTTCAAAACCAAATTGGTAACCCTGAAAAAAACTTCTCCAAGAAGCTTCTACAGAATCTGGGTCTTTTAAAAACGACTCATAAATTTCGTCAAAAAAAGCACTATGAGCAGAGTTAAAAAAAGAAAATTTATCCATATTGAAAATTTAGATAAAAATACATTTTTTAATTATTTCTTTTGGAAAGTTGATTAATATATTTTTTGAAAATCTCTTTATTATTTCTTGAAATAGATAAATCATTAATTAATCCGTGAATTACGCTATTTATCTCATTTATTTTCAATAAAGTTTTATTTTTAATATCGTGTCTTTTAAATAAAGCTTCAATATATTTGATTTTTTTAATAGGCTCTGTTTTTTTGTTGTTGTATTTAGAAATAAATTCTTTTTTGTTTTTTTTACTTATGCAATCTAAAAGCTCACAAAAAAGAAAAGTTTTTTTGTTTTCTAGAACATCTTGACCTATTTTTTTTCCAATTTTTTTAGTTCCGAAAAAATCTAAATAATCATCTTGAATCTGAAATAATAATCCAATTTGCAAACCAATTTGTTCCATTTTTTTCTGATTACTAAAATCACCTCCCGCTAAATAACACCCCATTTTAAAACAAAAAACAAATAAAGCTGCTGTTTTTAACTCTATCATTCTAAAATACTCCTTTTTATCTATAACAATCTTTTTTTCCATTTCTAAATCAAGTTGTTGTCCTTCACAAATCTTCAATGCTGAATCACTAAACTCCTTTATTATTTCTTTTTTGTTTTTAAAAGAGATTGAGTTTAACAACTGAAAACATATAATTAATAAAGCGTCACCTGATAAAATTGCTGTATTTGAGTCCCATTTTTTTTGAACAGATAGCTTGCCTCTTCTTTTTTCTGCATTATCCATTACATCATCATGTATCAAGGAAAAGTTATGTAAGCTTTCTAAAGCCAAAGCAACTTGATTAATTTGTTTACCCTTTCCTCCAAAAATTTTATAAGAATATAATAGAAAAAATGGCCGAATGCTTTTTCCACCTAAATTAAAGGTGTAGGCAATTGGTTGATATAAATTATTAGATGGTAATTTTTGATCTAAAAATTGATCTAATCCAATAAAATAATTGGATAATATTTTTTTATTTTTCATCAATAAGAGATATTAAATACTTTCCATATCCACTACTTAATGATTTTTTACCTAATTCTCTTAAAGAGTCAGAGTTTATATATCCCATTTTGTAAGCTGACTCTTCTATACAACCGACTTTTAGACCTTGTCTTTTTTCCAAAACCTGAACAAATTGAGATGCTTGCATTAGTGATGAAAATGTCCCTGTGTCTAACCATGCTGTTCCTTTGTCCATTTTTATCACTCTTAAAGCATTATCTTGTAAATACTTTTCTAATAAATCTGTTATTTCCAACTCCCCTCTTGAACTTGGTTGTAAATCTCGGACATAAGAAATTACATTTGAATCAAATATATACAAACCCGGTATTGCAAAATTTGATTTGGGGTGTTCAGGTTTTTCTTCTATTGAGATAATTTGATTTTTTTTATCGAATTCCACAACTCCATATCTACCGGGATTTGCAACATGATAAGCAAAAATCTGAGCGCCTGCCAAATCTTTATTATAATTAAACAGAATATTAGGAGAATAAAATATATTATCTCCTAAAATTAGTGTTACATTTGAATCCCCTATAAATTCATTTCCTATTAAAAATGCCTCTGCGATACCATTTGGCTTAGATTGCGTTTTATAATAAAATCTACACCCTAAATCTTTACCATCTTTTAATAAATTTTGAAATAAATTGATATCTCTTTCTGTTGAAATAATTAATATCTCCCTTATCCCCATAGAAATTAAAGTTGATAATGGATAATATATCATTGGCTTATCATAAACTGGTATTAACTGTTTACTAATAGAAAGTGTAAGTGGATATAATCTAGTTCCTGCACCACCTGCTAAAACAATTCCTTTCATATAATTAGATATTTATACTTTCATTAACTCTTCTTCTTTAGAAGAAGATACTTTATTAGCTTTTTCAATAAATTGATTGGTGAAATCTTGAATATTATTTTCTGCATCCTTTAATAAATCCTCTGAAATATCGCCTGATTTATGAACTTTTTTCAATTCATCATTCCCTTCCTTCCTTGAATTTCTTATAGCAATTCTACAGTTTTCTGTTTCTGATTTGACTTGCTTTACTAATTGAATTCGTCTTTCTTCTGTTAAAGCAGGGATGTTAATAATAATCATTTCACCATTATCTTGAGCATTTAATCCAATATTAGATGTATTAATCGAATTTTTAATATCATTAATTATATCTTTTTCCCAAGGCTGTATAGTTATAGTTCGAGGGTCAGGTGTTGCGATATTTCCCACTTGACTAATAATTGTTTTTGTTCCATAATAATCAACCATTATGCCATCTAACATTGAAGGGTTTGATCTTCCGGCTCTTATTTTTGACAACTCCAACTCTAAATGAGCTATAGATTTTGTCATTTTTTCTTTTATTAAATCAAAAATAAAGTTAATTTCTTCCGTCATATTTATTTACATATAAAATTAAGATGGCTTAATCAATGTGCCAATTCTTTCACCTTTAGCTAATTTAGTTAAATTCTCTAATTCATTAATATCAAAAACAATGATTGGTAATTTATTCTCTTTACATAAAGTAAAAGCTGTCATATCCATAACTGACAAATTCTTTTTATAAACTTCATCAATTGATATTGTGTCTATTTTTGTAGCTGACTTATCAAATTCCGGATCGCTTGTATATACACCATCTACCCTTGTTCCTTTTGCAATAATATCTGCATTAATTTCAATGGCCCTCAAAGTAGCGGCAGTATCTGTGGTAAAGTATGGATTTCCTGTTCCTGCAACAAAAATAACAACTCTACCTTTTTCTAAATGTCTTATAGCTCTTCGTCTTATATAGGGTTCTACTATTTTATTGATTTCAATAGCTGAAAGAACTCTAGTGGGTATGCCTTTTTTCTCTAAAGAGGCCTGCAAAGCTAATCCATTTATAACAGTAGCTAACATTCCCATATAATCACCCTGTGTACTATCTAAACCTTGTTCTTTAGCATCTATTCCCCGAAAAATATTACCACCACCTATAACAATAGCTAATTCAATATTAGCTTTTAATAAAGTTTCTATTCCTTGAACATAATGTGAAATTTTTAAAGATGAAATACCAAAAGTCTTATCTCCTGATAAGGATTCTCCACTTAATTTTAATAAAACTCTCTTATAAGACATGTGCGAGTAAGTATCAACTTAACTGCTTAATCCAAACCTTTTAAATTCCAAAACATTTAAATCAGCATTTACTTCTTTTAAATACTGTTCAATTGATTTTTTCCCATCTTTAATAAATGCTTGTTTAAGCAATGTGTTTTCTTTAAAAAATTTTCCTAATCTACCTAAAGCAATCTTTTCTATCATTTGCTCCGGCTTCCCCTCTTTTCTAGCAGATTCTTTTGCAATATCCAACTCTCTATCTAAAACATCTTTAGAGATATCTTTGTCTGATAAACCCATTGGATTCATTGCTGCAACTTGCATACATAAATCTTTGCCGACTTGTAAATAATCTTCATTTGATATATTTAAACTCACAAGGGACGCTAAACGATTACCGTGGTGAATATATGAAGCTACATATTCAGAATCTATAAAATCATAAAAACCTAATTCTATCTTTTCTCCAATAATTCCTGTTTTTTCCAATAATTTATCTGAAATAGAAACTCCTTCTAATTGTAAACTTTCTAAATTTTCTTTAGAATTTATTTTATTTGATAAAGCAAGATTTAAAACGGTTTTAGCAAATAAAACAAAATCTTCGTTTTTTGCAACAAAATCTGTTTCACAATTAACAGAAATAATTGCTCCAAATTTTTTATCCTCAGAAACTCCAGCTAAAACGACTCCTTCAGAAGCAGATCGGTCAGATCTTTTAGAAGCAACTTTTTGACCTTTTTTTCTAAGAACATCAATTGCTAATTCAAAATCTCCATTAGCCTCAACGAGAGCATTTTTACAATCCATCATTCCTGCTCCAGTTTGTTTTCTAAGTTTATTTACTTCAGAAGCTGTAATCTTTGTCATTTTAAATTTTATTTTTTTGATTCTGATGAACTTGTAACTTCATCTTTTTTTGAATCACTGTTATCATTATTTTTCTTTTCTTTTTTTGCGGCCTGATTTTTTAGTTCTTTTTCTCTTTCAAGCAAACCCTCTTCAACAGCTTCAAAGATATGTGACAGTATCACATCTATACTTTTTGAAGCATCATCATTAGATGGTATTGGAAAATCTACTAAATCTGGATTTGAATTAGTATCCACCATAGCAAATGTTTTTATGTTCAATTTTGAAGCTTCTTGAATTGCTATTTTTTCTCTCAAAATATCAACTACAAAAATAGCGGCCGGCAACCTATTCATCTCTGAAATACTGCCTAGATATTTTTCTAATTTTGCTCTATCTCTCTGCATTTGCAATCTTTCCCTTTTAGAAAGCGTCTCTATTGTTCCATCTTCTTTCATTCGATCTATTATATCCAGCTTTTTTACTGTTTTTCTAATAGTAACAAAATTTGTTAACATTCCGCCATACCAACGCTCTGTAATATATGGCATGTTTACTTTTTGAATATATTTCTCTAAAACAAATTTTGATTGTTTTTTTGTAGCAACAAAAAGTATTTTCCTGCCAGTTTTCACAATTTTCTTTAAAGCTAAAAGGGCTTGGTCCAATTTTACTTTAGTTTTATTTAAATCTATGATATGCATTCCATTCCTTTCCATAAATATATAAGGACTCATGTTCGGGTGCCTTTTGCTTGTTAAGTGTCCAAAATGAACACCAGCTTCTAATAATTGATTTAATTCTACTTTTTTCATATATATTATCTTTTAGAAAACTGGAATTTTTTTCTAGCTTTTTTCTGACCTGGCTTTTTTCTTTCAACCATCCTTGAATCTCTTGTTAAAAGACTTTCTGCTTTTAATTTTTCTTTATTTTCTGGATTTTTTTCTACTAACGCTCTAGCTATAGCTAACCTAATTGCCTCGGCCTGACCAGTTAAACCTCCGCCAAACACATTAACCATAATATCATAGCTTCCCTTTTCATCCACTACAGACTGAGCTTGTTCAATTTTATACCTCAGAAGGTTTGTTGGAAAATAATCTTTAAAATCTTTTTTATTAATAGTTATTTTACCTTTTCCTTTTGACAAATAAACTCTTGCTACTGAAGTCTTTCTTCTTCCAACTTTATGTATAACATCCATAATTTAAAAATTTTTTAAATCAATTAATTTTGGTTTTTGAGCATCTTTATTATGTTCATTTCCTGAAAAAACATATAAATTCTTAATTATCTTTCTTCCTAATTTATTTTTAGGAAGCATACCTTTTACAGCATTTTTAATAATTCTTGTTGAATCTTTTTCCAATAATTGTTTAGGTGTTTCTACATATTGACCACCCGGAAACCCTGTGTGCTTAAAATATTTCTTATTATCCCATTTAGATCCTGTAAGTTGTATTTTTTCTGCATTTATAATAATAACATTATCTCCACAATCAACATGTGGGGTGAAGTTTGTTTTATATTTTCCTCTTATAATCTTCGCAACTTTTGAAGCCAGACGTCCTAAAATTTGATTATTAGCATCCACCAATAACCATGATTTTGAAACAGTAGCCTTATTTGCAGAAATAGTCTTTAAATCCATTACTAAAATTTATAATCAATAATATCACCTAATTATTAGGGTTTGCAAATGTAAAAATTTTTAGACTATAAACAATAATTTTTGAAAAAAATGTAATTAGAGTAATTTATATAAAAAATTAGAAGCAAATTAAATATTTAAATTACACCTAAATCTTTACCTACTTTTTTAAAAGCTTCTAAGGCAAAATCAATATCACTAATTTTATGACTTGCTGAAAGTTGAACTCTTATTCTAGCTAAATCTTTAGGAACAACAGGGTAAAAAAACCCTACCACATAAATTCCTATTTTTAACAACTCAGAAGCAAATAACTGAGATTTTTTTGCCTCAAAAAGCATAATTGGAACTATTGGATGTGTGCCGTCTTTTATTTCAAATCCCAACTGTTTTATTTTGTTTCTAAAATATTGTGTGTTTTTATCAAGTTGTGTTTTTAAATAATTATCTTTTTCTATTATTTCAAAGGCTTTTATCCCGGCGCCAACAATAGAAGGTGCAAGAGAATTTGAAAATAAATACGGTCTAGATTTCTGTCTTAACATATCTATAATTTCTTTTCTTCCAGAAGTGAACCCGCCCATAGCTCCACCCATAGCTTTACCAAGTGTCCCAGTTATAATATCAACCCTTCCTAAAACATCACAATACTCTGCTGTCCCCTTACCAGTTTTTCCAACAAAACCTGTGGCATGACAATCATCTACCATTACTAACGCATTATATTTTTCAGCCAAATCACAAATTTGATCTAATTTAGCAATATACCCGTCCATAGAAAAAACACCATCTGTTACAATAATTTTAAACCTAGAGTTTTTAGCCATTTTTAATTGATCTTCCAAATCAGACATGTCAGAATTCTTATATCTATATCTTTTAGCTTTACAAAGCCTCACCCCATCAATGATTGAGGCATGATTTAATTCATCTGAAATAATAGCGTCTTCGGTAGTTAATAATGGCTCAAAGACACCTCCATTTGCATCAAAAGCTGCTGCATACAATATTGTATCTTCTGTTTTTAGAAAAGAGGATATTTTGTTTTCTAAATTTTTGTGTAAATCCTGTGTTCCACAAATAAATCTAACTGATGACATCCCAAAACCATAGTTTCTAAGAGCCTGAATAGCAGCATCAATTATTTCTGGATGAGAAGATAATCCTAAATAATTGTTTGAACAGAAATTTAACACTTGTTGATTTTTAACGATTATATTTCCTGATTGAGGAGATGTGATTATTCTCTCTTGCTTATAAAGCCCCTCCTCTTTAATTTTTTTTAAAGATTCTAACAAATGTATTTGAAAATCCCCAAACATTAAACTACTCCTTGATCAATCATTGAATCTGCTATTTTATAAAAAGCAGCAATATTTGCACCTTTAACATAATCAATAAAATCCCCATTCTTACCATATTTAACACATGCATCATGAATTTGAGACATAATTAATTTTAACTTTTCATCCACTTCTTTTGATGACCAAGACATTCTTAAAGAATTTTGAGACATTTCAAGAGCTGATGTTGCAACGCCACCTGCGTTAGAAGCTTTTCCAGGGGCATATAAGATTTTTGCGTTTTGAAAAGCAGTTATAGCATCTGGAGTACATGGCATATTTGCTCCTTCACTAACACACACACACCCATTTTCAAGTAATTCCTTTGCATCATTTTTATCTAATTCATTTTGAGTTGCACACGGAAGAGCTATATCACAAGATGTTCCCCATGGTTTACCTTCTAAAAACTGACAATTAAATTTATCCGCATAAGCTTTTATTCTTCCCTTTTTCTCATTTTTTAGATAAAATACAAACTGTAACTTTTCTTTTGTTATACCATCTTTATCATATATGAAACCTGACGAATCTGATAATGTAACTACTTTTGCCCCTAACTCAATTGCTTTTTCACAAGAATATTGTGCAACATTTCCTGATCCAGAAATTACAACAGTTTTATCTTTAAAAGTTTCTTTTTTTGTTTTCAGCATATGTTGAGCAAAATAGACATTGCCATAACCTGTTGCCTCTGGTCTTAAATTTGACCCACCCCAATTGAATGCTTTACCTGTTATTGCACCAGTAAATTCATTTTTTAATCTTTTATATTGACCAAAAAGATAGCCTATTTCTTTTGACCCAACACCAATATCACCAGCAGGAACATCGGTATTAGGACCAATATATTTAGACAACTCATTCATAAAAGATTGACAAAAACTCATGATTTCTCGATTAGATTTTCCTTTTGGATCAAAATCAGAACCACCTTTTCCACCGCCTATTGGAAGACCTGTTAACGCATTTTTAAAAATTTGTTCAAAAGCTAAAAACTTAAGTATCGATAAATTAACTGAGGGATGAAATCTTAACCCACCTTTATATGGTCCTATTGCTGAATTAAACTGAACCCTAAAGCCCCTATTAACTTGTATTCTATTATTATCATCAATCCAGGGAACTTTAAATATAATTGTTCTTTCTGGCTCTGTTAATCTTTCTACAATATTTGATTCTAAATACGTCGTATTATTTTCTAATAAAGGAACTATATTTTCTATAACTTCCTCTACAGCCTGTAAGAATTCTGTTTCATTAGGATTTTTCTTTCTCACTTGATTTAATAACTCATTCGCTAATTTTGACATAATCAATAATTTTAATTGAAGTTAAACAAAAGTAAGTACTTTTTTATTAATATCATCACATGTTAAAAAACTATTATATATTTGTTATGACTACCATATTATCGAACAAAATGAAAAGTTATTTATCATTCTTCTTAGTTGTTTTTACTATTTCCATTTCTTTATCACAAACTTCATCAATTAGTGGAGTAGTTATGGATAAAGAGACCCGTGAAACTATTCCTATGGCAAATATTTCATTAAAACAGCAAACTGAAACCATAATTAATGGAATTTCTAATAAAGTTCTAATACAAGGATCTGTTTCGAATATTAATGGGGATTTTGTAATAGAAAATATAAATCCCGGAGAATACATACTAGAGTGTTCTTTCATTGGATATAAAACATACAAAAAGACTATAAAATTAAAAAGTGCTGAAAATAAATATGTAACTATTTCTATTACTGAAGAGTCAAACTTGTTAGGAGATGTTGTGATTTCTGCTGGAAAATTTGAACAAAATGTAGAGGAAGTAACTGTTTCCATGGATGTTATTAAACCAAAATTAATAAAAAGTAAAAACCCAGTTAATATGGAAGTGATGATGAATCAATCACCAGGTGTAAATATCGTAGATGGACAAGCAAACATCAGAGGAGGAAGTGGGTGGAGTTATAATACTGGATCAAGGGTACTTGTGATGATTGATGATATGCCTTTTTTAAGCGGAGATAGAGGAACAGTAGAATGGGATATGATACCTATGGAAAACATCTCACAAATAGAAGTTATAAAAGGAGCATCTTCGGCTTTATTTGGTTCTTCTGCATTAAACGGAGTAATAAATATTAGAACCGAGTATCCTAAAAATAAACCCAAAACAGAAGTTTCTATTTTTCAAGGGTTTTATGATAAGCCTAAAAGAGAAAGTTTACACTGGTGGGGAAATGAGCCTCAGTATTTTAGTGGAGTTTCTTTCAGTCATGCAGAATATAAAAATAATACCGGTATTGTTTTTGGGGGAAATATTTTTAATGATTTTGGTTATCAAAAAGGAGTAGAAAACCGAAGAGGACGATTTAATTTTAGCACAAAAAAAGATTGGGAAAAAATCAGAGGCCTTTCTCACGGCGTAAATGGAAATTTTATGTATAGTCATAATGATGATGCAATTATGTATACTAATGATTCTTTAGGATATATACCTTTAGATGAAGACCCCGCAAAATATACACAAATGATGATGAATATAGACCCATACCTATCATATGTCAATCCTTTGAATAACACGAAACATGATTTAAAAATAAGATTATTTAGAGATGATTATAATCCAAATGGAGGAGATGCTGCTTATTCAAATGTGTTTTATAGTGATTATCAATTTCAAAAAACCTGGGAAGAAATTAACTCTACATTTTTACCATTTACATTAAACCATTTAGTGTCTACATCAGGAATAACTAGAAATAAAATATTTGCTCATGATGATGATGTTTATGGAGGCAAACATCATGTTTCAAACTATAGCCTTTACTCACAACTTGATGGAAAAATTCATGAGCGATTGAATTTATCATTAGGTGGAAGATATGAATACTTTAATTTTGATGGTGAAATTACATCCGTTCCTTTACTCCGAACTGGATTAAATTATAAATTAATGGATGGTACATTTTTGAGAACTTCTTATGGATCTGGATTTAGATTCCCATCAATTGTAGAAAGATATGTCACTGTCAAAAGTGGCCCTGTTGTTGTTTATCCTAATCCTGAATTAGAACCTGAGGGTGGGTGGAGTGCTGAAATTGGGATAAAACAGGGATTAAAAATAGATAACTGGAAAGGTTTTTTCGATGTTGCTGCTTTTGTAATGCAATATGATAATATGATTGAATTTACATTTGGAAGATGGGACCCTATGAATACAAATCAAGACTCATTATTTGGTTTAGGATTTAAATGTGTAAATATTGGAGAAGCTCGTGTAAGTGGAGTAGAAACATCAATTGGCGGAAATGGAAAAATAGGAGCTGTTGACTTATCAATTTTAGGAAGTTATACATATATCAATCCAATTATTCTAAATCCTAATGATGTATACTATTCTTATTATACTGATGGAAATAATGATGGAATAATTACTGAAGACCCTGAAATAGACGATTTAATAGAAATTACATATACTAATGCTAGTTCTAACACAGGAGAAAATGGCAATCTATTAAAGTATAGGCATCAACACACATTCAAATTTGACATTCAAGCTGACACCAAATTTTTATCCTCAGGGTTAAGTGTAAGAACAAATAGCTTTATGGAAAATGTTGACGGCATATTTGAAGATGATATTTTTAATGACCCTCAAAGCGCCTTAATTAATTTTGGGATTAAAGACTCAAGAGAAAATTTAAAAAATGGAGATGTGATTTTAGATTGGAGGGCTTCAATAAAATTGAATGAAAACATTACTATTTCTACAATTATTGACAACTTATTAAACAGAGAATATCAAATCCGACCAGCGTATATTGGCCCCCCTAGAACCTTCACTGTAAAACTGGATGTAAAAATTTAAATTATTTATGGAGAACCTCTTCATAATCATTCCAGCAAGATTAAATTCTACTAGACTTTCAAATAAAGTTTTGGAGAAGATTAATGGGAAATCTTTAGTTCAACATGTATGGGAAAAAATGAAACATTTTCCAAATGTATTAATAGCAACGGATACTGAAAAAGTTGTTAAAGAAGTACGGAAATTTAAAGGAAATGTGTTTTTAACAAAAGAAAATCATACAAATGGAACAGAAAGATGTAATGAGGTTGTAGAAAAATTAAATCTAAAGGAAGATGATATTGTTATAAATGTGCAATGTGATGAATTAAACATTCAAAATGCTTGGATAAAAAATATTTATACTGAATTATCAAAATCAAAAAAAGAAATAATTGCTACTATTACAACTAATCTTGGAATTCAAACAAAGAAATTTTGGAAAGATTATAACAATGACCCTTCAAATGTTCAAGTTTTATTGGATGTAAATAATTTTGCTAAAAATTTTAAAAGATCTAATTCTAATGTTTATGAAAGCTTGAATTATTACAACTATCGTGAGAAAAAAAATTTACAAGTTGATCATCATATCGGAATTTATGGATATATGGTAAACACTTTAAATAAAGTATCTAAATTAAAAATTACAAATAGAGAGAAATTAGAAAAATTAGAGCAACTTAGGTGGTTAGAAAATAATTTTAAAATAAAATGTATTAGAAGCAAAGATTCTCATTTTGGATTCTCTATTAATACAAAAGAAGATTTAGAAAGAGTACGGAAACAAAATATTTTGTAAATTTAGTCTTTAGTTTATTTTAAATGACCCTAAATATATCAAAACATATTAACCAACTTTTGTACACACATGAGTGCGTGATAGTTAGTGGGTTAGGCGCTTTTATTATATATAATAAAGAAGTTATTATAGACGAAAAAAAAAATTATTTTACTCCAAACAAAAAGTCCATTTCCTTTAATTCAGAAATCAAGAAAAATGACGGATTATTGGCAAATTATATTTCGGAAATTGAAAATATAAGCTATGAAGAAGCTTGTGTTATTATAGCAAAATTCAGTAAAAAAATTCTTTATAAAATAAATAACGGCGAATCTTTTTATTTTGAATCAATTGGAAATTTAAAAACTAATTCTTCAGGTGAAATAATTTTCCAATCAGATGAAAAAATTAATTTCGACCCTGCTTTTTTTGGCTTAGATTCATTTTATTTCCCGAAAATTAATCGTCAAAGACAAATTATACAACCACAATATATAAGCGGATTTGCTATATTATTAATATTTGTTTCGATTGGTATTTTTTTAACTAAAAACATTTCTATTAATTCTGGCCATTCCAATACCGCTTCTTTAAATCCAAAAATGAAAGTAATTCAAACTAATACTCCAAATGAAATTTCTGGGTTATATAAAATTTCTGTTTCTCAAATAGATTATGACTTATATAAAATTTTAGGAACAAATTATCATTTATCTACTAAAAGGTGCTTTAAAATGGGAGATGATATCGAAGCCCAGTTGAAAATATATAACGAAGGCAAATCTCGAAATCGCGAATTATGTTTTTTAAATGAGTTAGGAGCAGAATTCACAGATTGTTATCAAATCAAAAATGTATATAGTCAAATTCCCACATCATCAAATAAACTTCTAGTAGTAGATAAAAAAGGGAAAATGAGAAACGCTGTTTTAGTTTTTGAAGAAACTATAATTGATTATAATATACTAACTAATAAAAACAAACCTGAGACACTTAATAATGAAACAGAAAAAAATGATATTGCCTCTAGGTTTTTAGAAGCCGTCAAAACACTTTCAGAAAACTCTAAAACTATCAGCGAAGAATCTATTAATAATACAAAACTCGATTCTAAAACAAAAGAAAAAGAGAAAGTAGATGTCCAAAAAAAAATAGAAACTCCAAAAAAAACACAAGAAGAAGTAACACCAACAAAAATTGAAGAGCTAGAAGAAATACAAACCCCAATAAAAAATATCTTTGTAATTGTTGGTTGCTTTAGCTCAGAAAAAAATGCTAATAATCTAGTATCTCAACTTAAGAAAAAAGGCTTTAAAGATGCATGTATAGCTGGAAGAAGTTCAAATAGAAAACTGTTTCGTGTTTCATGCTCTAAATTTGAAACAACAAAAGAAGCAAATAAAAAATTAAAACACTTAAAAAAAGAATTTGAGGGAGCATGGCTTTTAAATAGAAACTAACTGTTTTTATAGCTTATTTTTTTTATTGCAATTAATATCTCATCAACACTAATATTGTTAATACAACCTTTGTCACTATAACGACACCTGTCGCCTAATTTTGAACATGGATAAATACTTGTTTTCGTAATTATTTGAATATTTTTTGAATGTGGTTTATATGGGAACATCCCCAAACTTGGTTTTGTACACCCCCAAAAAGAAATTATTTTCTTTTTTAACGCAGAGGCAATATGCATTAATCCTGTGTCATTTGTTAATACTATTGATGATTTTTTTAGAACATAAGCAGACTCCTCCAAAGATAATAGTCCGCATAAATTATATAAATTCGATTTACTTGAATTTTTACAAATTTCATCCGCAGTTTCTTTTTCCATTTCACCTCCTAAAAAAAATATTGGCACTGATATTTTAGCACATACTTTTTGAATATGATCTTTTGATATTTTTTTATTTTTATAAGTACCGCCTAGTACCCATGCAAAAAAAAATTTTTCAAAAGGTAATTTTATTAAAAAAGAATCAGGATTAATATTTGAAGAAATAAAATAATCTAAGCCCTCATTGTCATTTGTGATTTTATATTTTCTTAACGCATGAAAATATCTACTAACTATATGTTCGTTATG
>MDSW01001647.1_pt1 | contig 56259 bp, 61 predicted proteins | sample 811171 | NCBI WGS metagenome assembly MDSW01 (sample SAMN05326641, study PRJNA326480) | marine metagenome | isolation source: seawater | place: Atlantic Ocean: North West | collected 2012
CAAGAAGCTGTTGAAAGGTCTCGAAGAGAAGCAGAAAAAGCAAGACAAGAAGCTGTTGAAAGGTCTCGAAGAGAAGCAGAAAAAGCAAGACAAGAAGCTGTTGAAAGGTCTCGAAGAGAAGCAGAACAACAAAGAAGAAAAGCAAGAGAAGTCCGTGAAGAACAAGAAAGAAAAGCCAGACTAGCTGCGGAAAAAAGAGCAAGAGAAGTCCGTGAAGAAGAAGAAAAAGCAAGAAAAGAAGCTGCTGCAAGGTCTGCTAAAGAAGCTGCTAAACAGCGACAAAAAAGAAAAGAAGCTCGTGAAGAATCTGATAGAATAGCCAGACAATCTGCCGAAAGAAGAGCCAAAGAAAATCTAAGACGAAAGAAAGCTCGTGAAGAAGAAATTCGAAGAAGAAGAGAAATGGAAACTGATGAGACTGCCGGAGCAGATGAATCTAAAGATAGTGAAAGTTCTGATACACTTGAACCAGCTGAATTACAAGAATATGAACTGTTGCCTTCTAATTTCCGAGAATTATCTCCAGAAATACAAAAAAATATTATTAAAGCTATCTTATTAAGACCTCCCAGCGACGATAGTTGGCAAAATTGGTTAGATAAATTAAAAGCAATTTTTATTAAGCGTTTACGCGGTTCAGGGGGAATTTTAACCAAAGACAAACTAGGATTTTCTGAAATCTTAGAAATAGATGAACAAATTAGGATTATTTTAGATAATTTCCGTAAGTTAAAGGAAGTCATAGAAAATCAATCATTTCATATGATGCCGATTATCCAACAAGATGGAATTTTAAAACAACGTTTACAAAATTGGAATCGTATTGCAATTAATGATAAAGTAACTAAACTGGAACAAGATAGTAAAATATCTTCCTCCAATAAAAATAGTATTGAAAGACTAGTTGTTAATAGTTTAAAAGATATTAAGGTAATATTAAGAGAATATAATTACACTAATCTCGAACAGAGTCTGATGGATTTAGTCTATAGTCATGAAAAATATGAAAAAAGTCTTAAAATGAGCAAAAAAATAGCTTTTGAGCCTGAAAAACAAAATATCATTAAAATTATTAATAGTAAAATTAGTCAAAAAAAATTAGGAGAAAGAGTAATAAATAAGCTACTAAGTTTGGCTTATAAAAAAGAAATAAGACTTATCGAAACTGCGACAGCAATTGCCAAAAGTCTTCCGGAGAATATAAGATTGGCCGCGGAAAAAAAAGAAATAGAAGCTCATTATAATAAAGTAGTTTGTAATGACCCAGAAAGAAAAAATATTATGAACCAAGTAAAGAATATTTTAGATTTAATTTGTGAGAAACCTGTTCCAGAAGATAATAAGAAATGGTGTCGAATGATTACAAATAAAGTAACAGAGCATAAAAAGAAAAAAGATGAGATGATTAAAGAGGTTGTAGATGACTTTAAGCGCTGGCACGGTGACGACCCAGACTTATAAATTTAGTCCAAATTATTAACAAGACTAATATTACTTAATCTATATCTAAAGATTATTATCATAATATAACTAACATTATGATAAAAACACTAAATTTATCAACAATTATTCAGAACCAAGCAGTTCTTAATGTAGGTTGTATAGGTCATGTAAGTAATGGCAAGTCTACATTAGTTCGACAAATGACGGGTATTAAAACACAAAAGTTTAAAAGTGAAAAGGAGCGTAACTGCACAATAAACGTAGGATATGGTAACTGTAAAATTTTTTTTAATGAAGAATCAGATGAATATAAATTTACAGGTTCAGCAGTAGAATCTGAAATTGATAGTAATGGAAATAAAATGAAACTAATTCATCATATTTCATTTGTAGATTGTCCTGGGCACGAAAATTACATGTCAAATATGCTTTGTGGGGCAAGTGTAATTGATATGGCTTTTTTATTAGAAGCGGCCAATGCCGAAAAAGTTCCTCAACCCCAAACATTGGAACATTTTATAGCTATTCAACACACAGATATAGATGATGTTGTGGTAATCCAGAATAAATGCGATCTTGTGAAGAAAGAACAAATTCTTACAAATAAATCACAAATTGAAGACTTTGTAGATGATATCACTGAGGAAGAATTACCTATTATTCCTGTAGTTGCTCAAACAGGTAGTAATGTAGAATATGTTGGGAAATATTTATCTAATAAGTTAGTAAATTATGACAAGGATTTAAATCTTCCTTTACAAATTAATATTATCAGAACATTTGATGTTAATAGGCCTAATATATCAATTTCAAAATTTAAAGGAGGTGTTTTAGGAGGAAGTGTTGTTCAAGGTATTCTTAATAAAGATTCTGTAGTTCAAATATCGCCAGGAATATGCACAAAGAAAAGTTCAGGTGAATGGTCGGTAAAACCTCTTTTTACACAGGTAAAGTCCCTAAACAGTGAAAGAAATCCTATGGAATATGCTATACCTGGCGGACTTATAGGTGTTGGAACCACACTTGATCCCGCCTATACAAAAGGTAATAAATTAACAGGCCAGATTATAACTTATCCAGGAGAAAATTTAACTATAGCATCAAAACTTGAAATAAAATATAAATCTTTTCGTAGAGTAGGTAATGTATCAAAGTCGCTAAGTGCAGGAGAACTAATTAAAATTGGTATAATTTCAAATCATATAACGGGTTGTGTATCAAAATGGGATAAAAAAAATAAAAGAATTTTTGTAAACCTTGCTATGCCAAGTTGTATTGATAAAAATTCAGTATCTATTATGAAAAAGGTTGATAATAACTATAAAATATTTAGTATTGGTAAAATAGTAGAAAGTGATAATATTCATGTAGATGTTCCTGAAGAATATATTAAAAATGAAAAGGTAGAATATAAAATTGTAAATGATGTAAGTGTTGACGATAATCTAACTTGCTTTGATTATGAATCCATGCTTGATAAACTTTCATCAAAAACAGTTAAAAAAGTTAAATTAAAATTACCTAATCCTGTTACGACAAGAACTAAGAATGGTCGTCAGCAAATTATAAATAACTTTAGTGAAATAATTGAAACTATTAAAAATGAGAACGATGAACAAGATATGGTTACTCTATACGAAAGGGAGATATCTAATCAATTATCTTGTAAAGTTAATAGGAATGACAAAGATAGACTTTTAATACACGGTAAAGTCAAAGCAAATGCTGTCTCCAATGCTCTTATAAAAGCACTATGTAAAATCAGAAAATGTAAAACATGCAGAGGATACAACACATTTCTTAAAAAGGACGGAAGAGACCTAATAATGTCATGTATTGAATGTAAATCTGAAACCACAATATCATAATATATTAAAGATTATCTAATATATTACTATATGCCTCTTAAAAAAGCAAGTTTTTATGCTGTTGCTCAGGGTAAAGAATGTGATAAAATAGTTAATTCATGGGATGAGTGTAAAGAACTTATTCATGGATATAAAGGTGCTATATATAAAAAATTTACAGATTTATGTAGTGCTGAGAAATTTTTAGAAGATAATAAAAATACCCAAGTAAATAGTAAAACATCAGTACAAATTAAAAGAAATGCCAGAACACCTAATGAGAATACTGATACTGTAATTATTTATACGGATGGTTCTCTTGTAAGAAGACAGGGTGAAATTTATGCTGGGTATGGCATATATATTCCCGAAAAAAATATTGAAATAAGTGAAATATTAAATGGAACTAAAACAAATAATAGAGCCGAACTTACAGCTATAATTACTGCTGTTAAAATGTTTGAGGACAATGAAGATGTAATGATTCATATTTATACAGATTCACAATATTCTATAGGTATATTTGGTGATACAGGATTAAAGTATAGAGATAAAAACTATATGAAAAAAACAACTCAAGAAGTTCCTAATGCTGATTTAGTAAAAATTGCTGTTGACCTTGGCGATAGATATTTGCTTAAATTTACGCATATTAATTCTCATACTTCTTTTGATGATGAACATAGTAAGGGCAATGACCGAGCCGATACTCTTGCGGTTAGGGGTGCTGTCAGTGATTACACGAATAGATGTCCTAAACTATGTAATAGTGTTCTAACCTTTGGGAAATATAAAAACAACTTTCTTAAAAATATACCCACAAGTTATTTATCTTGGATAATAACGAGTGAAAGTTTTGAGGAAATATGTGTTAAAAATGAAGATAGACGATTAGAAAAGGAAATTGTTTTAAAATATATGGAAGATTTATCTCAGTAAAATTTGATTAAATTCAATTTTTTAATCGTATTTTACATTTTCCCAGAGCCATGATTACTCCTCAATACTTCGACACGATGTCTATTAATTCATCTAATCCGATGTGTCTTCTTGTAACAGTAGGTGCGTTGTGCGATACGTCTTTGTTCATGTCACCTTATAGTCCCGAGTTTCCTATTAGATTCGAATTTATCCAAGGAGAATCCACTCAACATTGTCGACATTATCCTATGAATAAAGTTACTTGTAAGATTGGTAACCATTGTCCAGATAAGGTAGCATGTAATCTTAAAATGAATGGATCGCGTAAATTTAAAGATTGGTCTTGGGATTGCAACAGTCCTTCCGGTAAAGTTCATTACGAATCCTGTTATGGTAACAAGGATATTAGTTGTTTGAATGTAGGTTCATTTCACTTTAGACATCATGATACCCAAGGACCTATCAGATTGTCAGTAGCTCGAGAAAACAGAACGTCTGAAGAACTGAGTAATGTGTATATCATTTATAGCCATATTCTATCAGTGATGCATTTGCTATTGGTAGCTTCTTGTGCTGGGGCATTTGTATATCTGTTTTCTGGTGTTTTTGAAGTCCTGTTTGAATGTATTCCATATTTCCTCACAGGTTTGCTCTTTTTCAGTATATTTGGATCTTCTGATGATGATGATGACTCCGGATGGTTTGAAACAGCAGGGCACTGCGACGACTAATTAAAATAAAAATTTGAAGATTTTAAAATTTTATTTTTACATATTAATCTTTTAACCATGTCAAACTCCTCGTCCATCTCTCTCAACAATAAGAACTCTACCGCAATTGCTTTTGCGGATCTTGCCAGTAGTTTAAATGAAATAGAAAAGACAGAGCATCAAGTCCTGGTTGTCAGTTGCTGTGGAACGACCATTACCTTAGGTGATTTTATAAAAGCATTCCGCGATTTTCAAGAAACCTATAAACATGATAGTAATGATAATATTGACCCTATTAAACTTACAGAAGCTGTTACAAAATTAATTGATGTTAAATACCCCAGAGCATCAGTTATGGATAAACTAAATGTGTTGGTAGAATGCGGTTCAACTGTTAAAATTAAAAAAGGTTCAGATTTTTGGTTAGGACATCTTATTGATTTCTGTATAGGGTTGAGTCTATTGACTCGTATGGGAGGAGATGTAACAAAAAATGAAGGATTTTCCACCATTCAAGAAATGTGGGTTAATTTTGTGCGAAGTCTTCCTGGACCTGAATAATATTAAATATTAGCATCTTCAATAATAATTTTTCTGGCAGGTTCATAAAGCCACATCCAACTAATTGCGTCAGCAAACTTTTCAGGAAAGTTATATTTTTTTTGAAGATTTTCTGATACAGCGATACAATTTTTCATAGTATTAGTTTGAGATTCATTTTTGACAAAATTATGAATTTTTGACCTGTATAGAATAGGTAGTCTATGATAGTCATTATTATTAAATCCACCTCCATAGCAATACATCATTTTTAGATGTTGGAACACCTCCGGAGTAATATTATTTGTAAGCTCTTCATTATAAATTGCCTTATGAAGGTCAGATGATAGAATAATCTTACTATTAATATACTTGTCTACAATTTCTTTCATTTTTTCATCATACCAACGAATACTGTTGGTATCTACTTCAATAGTTCCTCCTTCGGTAAAATCATACTTGCTAAAGATGTTATAATAGTTAGTCAAAATGCTCATGGTTTTTTTTCATAAACCTGAAACCCCGCAAATTTGTATCAAATTTTATAAAAGTCGCGATCTAAGATATTCAACTTCCTTAGTTAATTTATGAACATGCTTTATTAGTTGAGCCATATCTTTATAAATTATATCATTATTATAAATATTAGAGTTATCATAAGATTTATCATACTGAAACTTAGTGCTATCAATAGATGTATAATTTATTGGGATCCAAGAACTATTAATATAAATATCATACATAACTGAACCCATATTTAAGCCATCTTTTTTAATTAAATATGTTAAAGTTCCTACTCTAAGATCATTGGTATTTTTTGATATTAGATAAGTATCTATAGCATTACGGCAAATATTACATGGGCAACTTTTTGAACATTTCATATCACAGTTAGATATAATACCACGTGCGTGAACATTGTTTATTATAGGCCAAGAATTACTGGCATATATTACTTTTGGCCAAATATCATTACTAATACTTTTACAATCATCGTCAAAATTAATGCGAACTAGTGTTTTATCTGAAATATATTTATTTTTTAGCTCATCAAGATTCATTATAATAAATTATAATCAATATCTTTAATTAATAATATAAAATTGTAGTTGTAATTGGAATATAAGTTCCTATTTGTAGTGTATTAAGTTCAATCTCACTTAATTTTCCAAGCATAGTGCTGAATCTATATATAATCAAAGTAATCCATATTCGGGCGAAAAGAGAAAGCCATGCTAAAAATTGACTTCCTGATGACATAAATTTATCATCTTTAGAAAAGCTTCCGTTATAAATTTGAACAAGAAGAAGAATTCTTCCCAGCATCATTAAAGAACTAAATACCAAATATGCATTAGATTTTTTAGAACAATATTCTTTAGCGCCTTTATAACCAAGAATAGGTCCAAGCAATAAGAAAATCCAAGGCCATATTACTAAAGCATTAAAAAAACATATTATTCCATCAAGGATTCCAAAACATTTTACAGATTTACCATATTGCCAACATTTATTAAGAACTTCATTTTCGGGTGGAACTTCGGCATATCTTGTTGAGGTATAATTAGTAGGATTAAAATCAGAAGGTAAATTATTAGGAAATACTGTAGCATTACTGTGAGGAACGTGTGCTATAGTTGGTGCTGGAACTGCTACAGGAACTGAGTGTGAATTGTTTTCATTTTTTAAATTATCTCTTTTTGGTGGATTAGGTGGTGTATTATTAGTGGTTGACATTAGATATTTTAATCATAATATCTTTAGTATGAAATAAAAGATATATTTTATGTATAAATAATATATGAGTTGTAAAACTGAAACTAAATATTTAACAATTAAATTTCTTTACAGTTCGAGAATACTTAATATTCAAACAGGAATAATAGTATGTGCTTCAGATAAAATTAAGAATTTATACAATGAAATTACTAGTAAATTATTAATAAACCACAAGGATAAAGACCATAAAAAATTTTTTCATCTCTTTTGTAATTCTAAACTTTGTAGTAATATGATGGACAAAAGTTTTAAAGATATTTTTGGTATTACACCATATGTTATTAATATTATTCTTAGGCGCGAATTCTTTGATATTAATAATTTAATCAAAAAACCAACAAAAATCAGTAGAAATGTTAAAAAAAGAGCCTATAGAAAAGTCCATAAATCAGTAAATACTGTTGGTGTAGAAGAAATCTCCTCATATGAGTTTATAGAAGATCTACAGAAAAATGAAAGTATCAATTATAAAAGAGAAATAAATTTTAAACTTTTTAAGGTGTTTTTTAAGCTTAGACTAAGAGAAGATATTATATTAATTGATATTTTAAAAAAATTCAATAAGTCAAAATTGTCTAATGGAATAGATATAAAATCTGATTTTCCGGACCTAATACATTTAACAAATTTAGAACTAAATAGTCCAAAAGTTATAAAAAGACCAATTATTTTATATTATCAATCCTTATTTTCAGTAGAACAACTTAAATCAGCTTTATCACAAAAAGATAATAAATTAATAGAATCCTATCTTAATGGAATTGAGAAATTCGGTATAAATACCAATCATTCAGGATGTTTGGCAGAACAAGAGTTAAGAAAAATATTGACTAATGATAAAAGTTTAGAAATATTTATAAAATTTATTGAAACTAATAATTACGATATTTTACTACATAGCTTATCATTGTACCAAAAATATGCCAAAATTACAAGTGTTGAAAGTGAAAAAAAACTATTGAAAAGCACTACTCATTCGGATTATCGTAAAATAGTAAACCCACCTATAAAGGTTCAGTTAGGTGGAAGTATTGAAAAATTTAATAATCTTAGAAGGCTTTTGGAAATACAAGGAGAACCCAAACATGATTTTGGTAAAGGAGACCGAGCAGAGCTACCTGAAAATGTCGATAGAAATTTTTTTGGAAAAGATACAGATGAATTAAGAGAATTTAATGATCTTTCTCGACATATATCAAAAGATATAGGACATAATGTAGTATCGGGATTATTTTTAGGAAGTCATGAGTCTAAATATTTCTTAAATTTTTTCAAAAATATGGACTATCATATTCAACGCGATATAAGAGATATTAATAGTAGATTTAGATTTTTTAGATTTAAAGATCAGTTAAAACTTGAGATGAATGTTTATCAAGATGATATAAAAGGGATTTCACATGATATGGAAAATTCATCATCTGTATCAGGAATAAAATATTTAAAATCTACACTTATAAATGATAATATAAATCATTTTTTATTTGACACCTCCGCAAGTATTTCAGGTACGTCTTGTTTTAAAGATTGTCTAATAGGGAGAACATTTACAAAAGATTGCAAAAGAGCAGGAGATAGTGAAAGAGAAAGAGAACAAAGCTCAAGAATTTGTAAAACTGGAGAAGCAGCTGATATTAGTGAAATAGTTCCAATAGTTAAATTTTGGGATCCAGCACCATTCGATTTTTCTAAATTCAGTGAAACTATAAAAGAATTACAAGATTCCAGAGATGCTTCATATATTAAAATGATGACTTCCTTATTTATGAATAATTTTGATTCAGATGACGAATTTTCTCCTCCCACAGGCTTTGATGAAATTGATAATGTGTGGTATCCCAGAAGAGATACTTTATCTGATGATTATAAGGTAAAATTTAATTCTAATATTATAGAACAAATACGAAGAGAGGAAACTCCTGATATAAATAATTTAATAATTAAATTAAAAAATGTAGAAGATGATATTTTAATAAAAGAGGGCTTTTCGGTTAAACAATTAAGTAAAATAATTAGATTGCTTATGGATAAAGGAACTACCCCAGCATCTTTAGAAGCAATACTAAGAAAACCTAAATATGCTGTTTTTAAAAATATTACAATACATCTTTTTGAAGCAATAAAGAATAAAAGTTTGACAAGACAGCAGGTATTGAAAATATTACTTGATATGAAAAAATCAGGCGATTGGTCACTAATTAAATGGACACAAATTAATAACAAATATTTTAGGGATAATCATAAAACAATATTATATACCGGAGATGTATTATGCGGGCTTTTTTCCATAGTTAATGATGTACCTACTTTATTTGGCACTACTTCAATTGATAATTATAATCCATTCAAGTATATTAATGGTGTAGGTGAATTAGAATTTATTGAAAATAGATCATTAGCTTATTATTCAGGAAATGATAAAGATTTTACATATAATGATTTTCTTCAAAAGCATAATTATATATCAGATAATCTATTTGAAATTGGTTCAGAAAGGTTAGATGACGGAGAACCCAAGGAAGTTGTTGATTTATCTGACCCTGAAATGAACTGGGATGATAGTGACTTAATTAAAATAAAAGAAAAGTTATCTAAATTAATTATTGAAATGGAAAAAACTCCTGATTCACTATCGTATATTTTTACTGGAAAAGAGTCAGTATTAGGTAAACTTCAACAAATTATTGTTGAATATCAAGAAAACTATGACAAGATGCAGGAAGCAGACGGCAGCGAGCCTGATTCTGAAAGATTAGTTAAATCACTAGAAAATTTAAATATTATTGTTAATGTATTTAAACGACTAGAGAATATAGCAAAAGATGACTTTTTTAATAATACTTTAAAAACAGCAGAAAGCGTATTTAGTTTAATGTTAGACTTTACTACTACATACACCTATGTAGGTATTAATGATTATGATAAAGAACCTGAACATATATTTATTCCAGAAGAAGTTCAGACTGAAATTAAATCTAAATTAAGAGATATTACAGGTGAAGATAGAGCACCTCCTTCTTTAAGCACCGAACATACAAGTGAAGTTTTAAAGAGATATCGTAGAAAAACTCCTCCTTATGAGACATTTATTAAGTATAGAAGACAAATTAACGAAAAACTCTTTCGGATTTTAGGAGAGTTTGGAACTGATTCTGTAGAAGGAGTTTGTAGTAAAATATTAGAAATATGGGGTGGAGAATCTGATTCAATCAGCAAAAATATTAGAATGGGACATTTTGTCAGGGATATTTCATATATTTTAGAAATACTAATGAATACAAGGTCATTTTTAGATGTATTTGATGTTTTTCCCAGAACAACAATTCAAATAGATCAGGATATAGAACTAATTGATTTAGAGGATGCTTCTCAAACAGCAACTGTAAAAGAAATATTACATAAGTTAAAGAAAGATATAATAACAGTCTCGTTAGGAAGCAACGAGCATGCTAATGAAATATTGACGCATATAGGTATGATAAAAAAAATATATGAATGTTTTAGTGAATTATTTATTGATATAGCAGAATCTGATAAGGACAATGATATATCAAGATTAACTGGAATTAATAAGCAAGTTCAACAAGAAGCATATATTAATGCATGTCAATCAATAGATTCATTAAATTCAAATTTACAGCTATATTTCGGCTATCTCGATATAAAACCACCTGCAGCAGCCGGAGCAGCCGGAGCAGCCGGAGCAGCGGAAAGTTAAATTATTTTATTAATAGATAATATAATGAATAAAATTATATTATTAATTATTCTATTTCTGGCTTGTATACCTATGTATGAGGCATTTGTCAATTATCCATACACAATATCAACACGGTCTACAAGAAACATGACATATGATTTAAGATGTGTGCCCAAAATAAAAAAACATAAATATGCTTGGAACTATTCCGTAAACGAACCTCAGCATTATGGAAAATGTCTTGAAATGATTTAAATTATTGTATAATTTCATGAAAAGAACCACTATCTTTAATGTAAAAATTATCAAAATCTAATTCATTTACTAATTCAGTAAATTTAGTTTCTGTGTTGGAAATAGTATTCTGACATTTCTCAATAATAGCTTTATTTTCATCTTCATTATCTCCATTTATTGGAATATTATATTTACATTCGTATAATGGCGCAGAAGTTACTTTGAATTTACGTTCTAATTTATTTTCAAAATGTTCAATAGCTCTTTTAATATCACCTGACGCATTAACTGATAAACTATTAATTTGTAATTTAATATTCATTCTGCAGAAAGGTACAGGTATAATTGATATAAGTTTTTTAAAAATTATATTTCCAAGTTCATCATTAAGCCCGTAGTCATCTTTAATTTTATCTTTACTATTATGAATAAGATACAAATTCTCTCTTATATTTTTAGGATCTTGTTTCCATAATGTTCTTTCAAGAAAGTCATATACGTCTTTTTGTGAACAATCCGTATTATTAAATACAAATGACTTTATAAAAACAATAAAAACCTTTTGGTAAAAATTAATTAAATCTATATATTTTTTTTCATCCTCGTTATCTATACTTCTTTTCTCAACATCAATAAATCCTTTATTTTTATCTACTTTAGTTACCATAAGTATATAATTTCTACTTTTGATAACATCTTTTCTAATATTTCTAAGTTTTTTGGATGAAGATGCATCTCTAAAACTCATAAATGCGTCGGCTTTATATTCATTTATATAACAATCAATCCCCATATCTTGGTAGCCTTTTACATAAGTATATATAAATTCATTAATATCTGGTAATTTCTTTTTATAAAATCGTGTAGATTTTAAAATCTGTTTATATTTACCTTCTTTGGTAATACTCATTGGGTATTATTATGACTTTATATTTAAATAATAAAAAATGTTGTTATTTAAACCTTTTTAAGTGATTTTATAGCAAATGCCAAACTTTCTTCGGTAACAACGCATTGATTATTAGATTTCTTTATCATTTTTTTACTAACAGGTTTAGCACGTTTTAATTTGACGTTTTGAAACATCGACGACGTTATCTTAACCGGTTTATTAGCTGTTTTTCTTTTCAGTTCTTTGCCATCCAAGAAATCATTAAAGTCTTTCTCAGTATATCCATCTTGACTAAGCTTTAGAGCAATTATATTGGGATTAGCGCCCAAACGTTTTAATTTGACATATTTACCAAAAACAGGATCTTCTTCTTTATTTATGTTATTAATTTTAGGTTTATCATTCATATTAGTTGGAATATTAAAATAATGCATCAATGGGTTATCTTCGAATTCGTCAAAAATGATACATTCATTGATTTTATGAATAGGTTGAAATATTTTAGTCTGAAATAAATTCCATCCTAAACCTATATTATTTTTATTTCTCCATATATGCTTCAAGTAAATTATACAAATTGCTTCAGAATTTTTAATAATATAATTTATAGTTTGTTCTTTTTTATTATGGTCAAAAACACTAATAATTGAGCTATCGCATGTTAATTTCATATAGGCATTCTTACTGTTTTCGGAAAATCTGATTGAGCTTATCCATTCTTTATTACGAATATTCTTTCCAAGGGTTTTCCAAAGTTCCTTTTCAGTTTTTTTAATAACTGTTTCTATTTTAGTTAATTTATCTAAAAATTTCGCATGTAATGTATCATTAAGATTAAATTTAAGAGTGATTCTATACATGTTTTCAAACGGTTGTAAAATACTGTATATAGATGTCCTTGGTAGTTGTAGAAACAGTTCTTTGTTATCGTGGTAAATTTTAAATTTACTATTATTAGGTGTTGTTTCAATGGGTTTAAAAATCTGAAAATTTTTACTTATTTCGCCATTATGAATGGAAACCATTATATATTCATTTAAAATTAATACTATAATTTTATGTAATGATAAAAACAAGTCATGTATTTATAGATGACTTAGATAAACTTAAATTTAATAAGGTTTGTCTTATTACGGGTAAGGAATTTACCGAACAAGATTGTAAAAATAAAAATGTTATTATGTTAGAATGCAAACATGCCTTCTGTTATAAAGCATTTATGTTATCTTACAATGAACTTAATAAGGATATAATGTCTTATAGAAAATGCCCTTATTGTATGACCGATATATTTAAGGTCCCTTTTAAATTTACCATGAAAAAACATATAGAGATTAAATAGAATAGTATAGTTATTATGGATTGGTCTAATTTAAGAGGAAAAGCATTAGAAACTCCCAAAAAAGAACAGCTTAATTTCAAGATTTTAGAATATCGTATAATGTATCTTGTTAGAGATGAATTAAAAGAGTTTATTAAAGATGTTAAAATAAATGATAATAAATTTGGAAAATGGGTTATACTATAATATTATCTACTAATTATTATAATATAATGGAAGTGTTAAAATCTAAATTTTCTGGAAGTAAATATGCTGAGCCTTTAGAATTTGATTATGAAGAAAACGATAACAGTTTGGCAAGTATATTTGATTTAAATATAAATTTTAATGGAGGTGGACTAAATGTATATAGTATCATTTATGATCCTCAAACTAATAAAAAACATAGTATTTTTAGTAAAAAAGGAAAACAAATTATTAATAACTATAAATCTATAATATTTTAGAAATATATTATAATTAAATGTCAGAGTTTACAGATAATAAAAGCAAATTTTCAGTAGAAAGTAAAAAATTTAATCAGAAAACTCTAATTTCTCAAAATAAAAGTTCAAAAAAGAATGAAAAATTAAAAATAAAAGCAAAACGACATCTTATACATAATATGTCTAAGAAAAAGAGAAATAAGATTATAAAATATATAAAAAGAGAGATAGAGGCAGACCCTAATGATTTTAATAAAATGGTTAAATACGTTACTGGTCTCACTTTTTCAGTAAATGTGAGTCCGCACATTTTAGACTTTTTAAACGATTTGATAAAGTATACACGTTTAAAATTTAATGAATTAGAAGAAATACTCAAAGGTGCTTATGTTATTATTAGAAACGATATGGGTATATTTTATAAAAAATATAAAAAATTTAATTACATGATGGCTTCTCAATTAAATAATACCAGTTCGCATTATTCATTTCATCCCAAGCAACCTAGAATAGGAGAAGGATCAATACATTCAATATATTTTAATAAGAGAAACGATAATTTTGACCTAATTATGGGAACTATTGAAAATAAAAGATTCAATAAACATGAAAAAGATGAAGATAAATTTTCTACTTGGTTTCAGTTTGAAGAATCTCGTGACCCTAGAAGTTTTGGACATACATTAAGCACAATAAGATATGGAAGCAGTATAGCAAAATATTATGTTAGAGGAACTCCTGTAACTAACATTGGTGCCTTGGGAAGAAGTATTTACAGTGAATATAATCCTTTGGTAATTAGATTATGTCAAAGACCAAATAAACTATCAAATAAATTTAAAAAACTTATAGAATGTTACAGGTATGCTAAAAGCAATACAGATTATATAAAAGTTTAAATCTAATTATATAATAAATGGACTACTACTTTATAGTTTTAGCAATGATATTTCTAATGTTGGGTGTTTTTCAACCTACTATGGAACATTTTAAATTAGTAAGAAAACGCCCTAGACATAAAATTCAGGTGGGAACACTTAATAATTCTCCCAAAGAAGTAAGAGGACTTATGGCTGGTCTTAATAAAACAGGGGGTCAATTAACAGCAGACGCACAATATGATACAGTGGCAGATGATTATTTAAATAAAGATAACGTAGAATAATAGATATATGAGTCATATATCTACATTATTAATTAGTAAAAGTGACAAATTTAATGACATATTTCATTCTAAATTAATATTTTCTAATCTCGCCGATGAACATGTTCTTAGATTAGTAATGCTTCAGAAAATTAAGATATCCAAAAAGCTTAATGACCGGATTAAAATATACCTTCATAACTTTGAATTAGAAGACTTTGAACTTAATGACAAATTATATAAATTATTGAAATATCAAAGTGGTGTGTTTAATATTGATATCCTTAATATAGAAAATGGTTACAATAAGGAGGAAATAATAGAATATTCTAATAAAATAAGTCAAAAACAATAAAATTATACGTTTTAATGATAATAGTTTAATATTTTATTAATAGTAATATGGTAAGAAACGGCTATATAACATATATTTCTAACGGAAGAGATTACAAAGCTGTATTGAATTTAGCATTTAATTTGACAAAAGTAGCATCCAAATTTCCTCTACATTGTATATGCTTAGAAGATGTAAGTGATTCTATTATTAATGTATTGCAATCAAGAGGAATCGGTGTTGTTAAATTTAATTTAAGTTCTAAGTTAGAAGAAATTAATATGAATCCTGACCAAATTAAATTTATAAAGGATAAACATTTATTCGGAAAGTTTGCCATGTTTAATATTCCTGAATGTGAAAAATTTGTATACCTGGATACAGATGTATTGTTACTTCAAAATATTGACCATTTATTTGGAATTGATACAAAAAGTAACATTTTTATGGTTCCTGATATGCAGGCTGACCATGATTATAATAAAGTAATATTAATAAAAAATAGATTTAATTCAGGAGTAATACTTTCCAATTATAATAAAAATATTTTCAATACCATGTACCAGTTATTATTCGATAATATAGATAAGTTAACAATTGATGATAAAGAGCTATTTGTGTCAGACCAATATATTTTTGAGATACTCCATAAAATTAATAACTTTAGTATTAAACAGTTGGATATATCCTATAACATACATCCTATATTAGTTGAAAGCGCAGTGAATAATAATATTATTAGAGAACCTCTAGTAATTCATTTTATGATGAAACCTAAACCTTGGGATATAATTAATTTACGAGCAGAAGGGTATAAATTTGAAAACTCTAAATGTAGAGAATACTTTTTACTTTGGATAAATATGTATTACGAACTAATGACATTACTATATTTTAAAGATAAAACCCATAAATCAAATATTAAAAGTTACCACTGGGGTGTATATAATCATGAAAATAAATTAGAATATGAAAATAATTGTATTAATAAGGAACATCTGGACTAGAGTCAATATATTCTTGTTCCTTTGGAGTAGTAATTCTACTTGGTATATATTTATTTCTTTTAGGAAATCGTCCAAAAGCTTTAATTACTTTGTAATGCCCTTTTTGATGTTTAAGAGCTTCACTTAAAACATCTAATTCTGATTTATTATTTTCACACTTTATTAATGCTTTTAAAATTTGAATACCATCGTATTGATCATTAAGTTTTTCTGAATGTTGGAATGGCATTAAAGCAAACATTAATTCAATAGCTGATAATTCATCAATATATTTCATTATATGAGTTCTCATAAATTTCATACTTTGAGCGTCATTTTTATAAGATTTCCTATTATTACGATATATTTGTCTACTAAATTGATCTAGTAAAATTATATATGCCATAAATCCATCTTTAGTGCTACCCCAATGCTCAATAAGTCCTGCTTCACCAACTTTTAATATACCGTAAAACATTGTTTTTATTTCTTTATCAAAGTTATTAGACTTTCTAAACCATCTTTCATAATCAGGTATTCCTCTAAACCAATAATTATTTATAAGTGGGATATATCTATCGTAATTCATTACAATAGATACATATTTTTAATATAAAATTTGATTTTATAAATTTATTTATTCAATTAATAAAAAAATGTCTTCTTGCCATCTGGTTACTCATGATAGTAAATATTTTTGTGATACTATTGAATCTGTGTCTAACGTGCTAAAAATGGGGAATATTAGTGTAAGAGATGATGGTCTATATGTTTCAGGTATGGATGATATGCACGTATCTCTTATTAAATTAGAAATTGAAAAAAATGATTTTGATAAATTCGAAAAGATAGGTCCTGTAAATCTGGGGATTAATTTTGAAGAATTTGTTAAGTTGTTGAAAACTTCATCTGGACGAGGAAAATTAAGTATCATTTATAATGAATCTAATCCCAAACTTGATATTATATATGAAAATGATGGACTTAAAAGAAAATATGGATTAATGTTATTGGATATTGATGTTGATGATCTTGAAGTCCCAAGTATAGATTATCATTTAGAACTAGAATTATCAACAAAAATTTTTAGTAATATGATTAATTCTGTTATCACAACTGGTGCGGAAGAGATTACATTTAATATTAAAGATAAACAATTGTCAACTTTTTCTAAGGGCGATCTTTCCGAAACAGAGTTCCTATTTGATAAAGAGGAAGGATATGAAAATGAGAAAAAACTTAAAATTAATATTGGAAAAAGTGAAGCTAAATCTTCTACTAATAAAAAAAAAATTTATGAGCTTATAAGCTGTGAAGGACAATTTAATATTACTGTCGGGACATCTATTCTTAAAAATATTACAAAAGCAAACCAACTAACTGAATTTGTTACGATTAATATGATTGCTGATAATCCTGTTCGTTTAGATTATAATCTTAATGACGATGGAAGCTTTATTTACTACTATATTTCTCCAAAACTTGACGATTAATTTACGTATAGAAATTAAATTTAAAATTTATTTTTATTATAATGGAAAGACTTCAAAATACAGACATTCCTCTTTCTTCGTTAATGGGAGTCAGACAAAGTATAAGATTTGATGATAATTCTACAAATGTTAAATTACAAAGTAAAAAAAGGTTAGAGGAACTTAATGATATGATGCTTGAAAGACAGCAAACTGTTCATAGAGCCAGAATGATTCGAGAAGATATCAATAATAATATAATTAGAAAGCTGAGAAAGGTTTTATCAAGAAAATTTAAGCTTACGCGCGAAGAGTACATAGTATTAATAGACAAATTCAATCTTAAAAATGCTAATCTTTCAAGGAATACAATATCTGACATGATAACAACTTTGAATATTCAAAAAAAGTATGATGATGATAATAAATTTAAAAAAGAAGGTGGGAATGTAAATAATTCTATATCCAACAGAATGCCACCGAAAAAAATAAATAATATTACAATGAATAGTGATACGGATGAAATGTTCACGGAAACTAATAAAGAAAAAACTTTTGATGATAGATTACAAGAAATGATTAATTCGAGAATACCTCCTAACCAAAAAAAACAAAATAGTAATAATTTAAATAATGATAGTCATGAAAAATTAAACTTAACTAAGCAATTAGACGAAAATAAAAAGAAAACCGCGCAATTTAATCCTAATAATAAAGTTTCAGGACAAAATAGCTTTAATAACTATGATATAAGTAAACCTGTTAATAATATGGGTGAAGAAATTTACTTTCCCCCTGCTAATAGAGAGGAGGGAGTTGACCCTGATAAACCTTTGCCTGAAAGGAATATGCCTAAATTACAAGAATATAATAATACCAGTATTGATTTATCCCAAAATAGACCGTTAATGAATAGTTATTACAGTAGTGATAATAGTAATAATAACAGCAATAATAAAATTCCTGACAGACCACACGTTGTTATTAATGATCTACCTAATTACAATTCTAATCATATAATTAACGATACGTCTCGAGAAAATAATATAGTTATACCGCCTACCAAAACTAATGATATTGAAGAATCTCTTAAAAAACTTATAGATAAAATAAATATTCCTGTTGAAAAGAAGGTCGAAAATAAAGAATATGAATTTAATATTATGGCTAATATTATACAAAGTAATGGTAAAACTAATACTGTAAATTCGGAATTTAAGTTTGAAGTAAACTATAATGGAAAAACGTCTATATCCAATATTAAAAGAGTTGAGTTAGTAAGTTGTTTTATTAATGAAAATTTTTATCGTAAGAATGATTTTAAAAATTATCCTTATTTTCTAATAAAAATTAAAGAATTCGATGATGTTTTATATCTTAATGGGTCATCGATGGGAGGATTTTGCCAAATAATGTGGGAAAAGAAAGGAAGTTATTATAATTATATTAATACAGATAAATTATTTGGAGTTTATACACCAAGTAAAGATATGGAGTTTGATAAACTTACTGTGGAAGTATATGACCATAATGGAAATATTCTTAAAGAACTAAAATCTACAGAACAAGACCAATTTAATCTTGTTCTAAAAATTATAACCGATAAAGTATTATAAGTTATTATCAATAAATTTCATACCTGTGCATGTAAATTTATTTATAATCCTTTGAATTTCTTTGGATTTAGGATGGTCTAAATATCCATTATTTTTTTTTAAATAATCATATATTCTACTATGTTTTCTTGCCACATTATAATGATAAAGAATATATTCATAATAATTATCTAATATATCATCTTTTAATTTTCTACTACCTATTTCAGGAGCTGAATTACATCTCTCTACTAATTTATTATTTTTAGGAGTGACAATATTTTGGGATTTAGATAAATCTTTTATAGATAAATAAATATTTTGGTCATCCTTCTTACTATAAATAGGCTTTACGAGTGGTTTTTCTGGAATATCATTTCTTAGTATTTTTCTAATATTTGATTTTTTAAGACACATACCATATTCTATTGTATCAACTATATCAGGATAGCAAATTTTAGATGAATTTATAGTTCCTATAAAATGAATATTAATATTATTGTATAGTATTTCTTTTAACAATTTGGTTAATTTAGAATGTCTAAAAGGAACATATGGTTTACCAAGATAAATACTCCTAATACATTCCTTTAACGCAAAAAGACTTTTATTTATTGCAATATATTCACGATTTTGTTCAGCGCCTTTGGCATTAGTTAGTCTTCCTCTTTCATTACCAGCTAAATCGATCGCAAAAAATTTAAAATTGTCTAATTTAGAATTAAAAAAATAAATAGTATGAGCACGTGATGAGGCATCATTGAGTTTTGTATTACCTACTTTTCTAAGTGAATTTATGTGATTAATAGTTTTATTAAGATCGTCGTGATTATTAATACTAATTTTAGTAGGCTTATGCCTGTATTTTATTCTATTATTACATTCAAAAATTTCAATAATTCTTTTTGATGGCTCAAGTAGGTCATATATCTGGTCATTATAAATTTCCAAAACAGATAGTTCAAGACAAACATTATTATTTAATAATTTATCTACAGCAAGAGGTATAAGTCCAAGTTCATCTTTTGTTCCTGTAAGAGTATGAGTTTTACCTGAACCCGTTTGACCATATGCTATTAATAAATTTGACTTAAGATTAGATATATCTTTGTGAATAGTTTTCGAAAATACATCATTATTTTTCTGCTGATCATCAATAATATCTAGATTTTTGTAACTTGAAAAATAAACATTATCATTCACCCGCTTTTTACAGTTTTGTATATTAATAGATGTATCTGTTAAACTAATTATATCTTTATCATTTTCATTAATAGGAAAATATGGTTTTTTTCTAAAATATACATTTATTTTAGAAGAGCTTTCCATAATAATAAAAGAACATTTTAAAATTAGCTTAATAACTTTTTGTACATCTCCATATTTGTAATTTTTTGCTTGTCTATGAATATTTTCTTTTCTTTATTTTTCTTTTTATTTTGAATATTTTCATCATCTATTTTTGTAATTTCGTTAGCTATTTTAGCTATAATTTTATTAAAGGTATTGTATACACTATAAATAGGTTCTGCATCTTTACATCCTCCTGCAATAATAACTTTACCACTTTGAAAAACCGCGATCGAAATCTTACGACAATTAAACTTTCCTTCTCCACTGCCTTTTCCATTACATTTTTCTTCACATTTATCATCGCAGCTGTTACATGAACATGTGCATAGTCCTTCATTTTCAGTTCCAACTGTATCTGTATTATAATAATATAGAATTCTAACACCCGGATAACCATCTCCTTCCCAAACAGTGCTGAAATTAAATCTTTCACTAAGAATTTGACTTGTGATATCTCGATCAATTGATATACCAAGATCATAACAAGTATTAATCATTACGGTCTTATAGTATTTTAGTTTAACATGCTTTTTATCGAATACAATTTTTTGATTAGTTTCTTTATTATCAGGTATTGATTTAATAAGGTCGCTAATGATTTTTACTGCTACAGTTCCTAAATCAGGATGAGGGATTCCGGTTAATTGGATTTTCCCGTTATTAAACAGTTTAGCATTAGCACATTTTTTTTCTCCAAGCACTATTTGTAAGGTAGCACAATTGTAAAAGTCTCCTACATCTGACTTCTTGAAATATCCTTTTATTGCTTCATTGCCAGTTTTACAACCAACAATTGTATTTATAACTTCAGGATTAAATATAGGACCTGAATTTTTAGGACAGATTGATTTAACAATGTTTTCTGGAGGAATAAAGTTTTCATAAAGATATTCATAATCGACATAAGTTTCAAGCATACCCAGCCCTGTAGTAGTTACGAATTTTAGTTCGGATGGATTAAATTTAACTTCAGGAATAAGTAAATTTATATTCTCTTTTGATTCTTTCATTGAAGAAACACTTATAAACTTTAAAATTTCTAATTCATTATCAATAGAAATTTTATCAGTCATACTTTTGATAAAAAGCTTCATCATATTATCTGTATTAAATAATGAATTAATTTCGTTAATATCATTATTAGTTATTTTTCCCTGTTGAGTTAATGTATTAAACTTATCTTTCCATTCTTTGCTTAGATATTTTGTTACTTTCTGTTTGCTAATGTTTTTAAAATCTTGACATAGTTCCAAAACATAGGGATTTCCGTCTATAGCTTTTAGATACTTATTTATCTGTAATTGATAGTTGTCCCAGTTATTAAAATTCTCACTAGAATGACCTTCTGATAAATTGTCTACCATAGTAGTTTAATTATTAATTACTTCTTTAAGTAATAAAAAATTAATATCAAATTTATAAATTATTAATCAAGGAATTGAACGTGTCTGTATGTAACATGAGTCATATTCGCATCTGATGGTCGTGTTATTCTCAAAACATCACCTATCTTAAAATTATAATATCTACATACCGGGTCATATTTACTTATAAGCGGGAGCTTATTGTAATCTTTAATCATGAAATCAGATAACAATTTAATTTTTTCAGCAGCTGTTAATGACTCATGCTGGGGAACAAATTGATGATCTACTAAATTAAACATTAAATTCTTATAGCTAAATAGAGTTAAATTAGAAAACTCACTTTCAAGCGATCTGTGTTTTTCAGTTAATTCACTAAATACCACAATTATAATGTGATCTCTTTCCATCATATTATGGGCTTTAGTTACGACATCATATAAATCTTCGAATTCTTTATTAGATTTTTCATTACGCATATTGTAGATAAAATGAACATATGCTTTTTTCCCAAAATCTACTTTATCTCTATTAGTATTTTCAATCATTATATCCAACGTATTTTTTTTATCTCTAAACAACTTAATTAAATTATTCATATGAGCAGTAGGTGGATTTCTATTAACTTTGGTAATATCAAATCCTCTGTTTTCCAACATCTTATGAACATTATTTACAACATTAATTATAGTAGAATTATCCATATTTTTATATTATATGAAGATTATAAATATTATTATTAAATTTATTAGTTTTTATAATAGATTTAATATTTACTTTTTTTCTAAAGAAGGTTTGACAATGTCATCTACAAGAACTTGTCCTACTTGAATTGAACCTTCTTTTTCAGTTATTTCATTATTTTTAACTTTGGTATTCATATTAAGCATAAATTTTAGTCTTTCATAATCGTATGAATCTCCCAATGCTATATTAACTATACTCGTTATTTTTTCAGAGGTGTAAGGGTATAATTCTTTTGCCTTTTCGGTCAATTTAGCAATATTAACATTACCACTTGCCTTAGCGTCTTTATATAAAAGATGAATCTTTAGTGATTCTTGTAAAACTTGTTCATTATCTATGTCCATTAATTTATAAATTAAATAAATATTAATAATTAACCTTACATAAAAATATGCTATAATATTAATATGACACGCATAAAAAAGAAAGCTTTCTTTTACCCATCGCAGGATGCTAATGCCACATCCGCAAGTCCTTCAGACCAAGCAAATACTGACCTTCAAAAAAAACAAAAGCAAAATACAGCTCTTATTAATTTAACTGAGGGTGTAGTTACCAAAGAAGGTTTTGCTACTAATAATCAAGTTAGTGAAGTTCATTATCACCATGAAACTGTGACACATTTACCTTATGGAGAATTTACTCATCTTGATACCCCTCATCAAGCCAGAACCCAATACCCCTTCACTCATAGACTTGGAAACAGTTCAACAAGAGCTCAAGGTATTGTAAAATATGAAACAAGAAGAGGTGTAAATGTAGGACCTTTCAATCTTTATGTTCAAAAAGAATAAATCCCAACTAAATTTAAAATATAAGAATTTTAAATATGGTTGATATATAATATGGGCTTAAGTCTTTCAACTGATAAATACAAATTAGAACATTCATTTTTACCTGTTGATCACAAGAATTGTTGTATTCCACTCTACGATTATGAGTTTTTTATAGCAACTTCTCCATGTAAATTTATTTTTAAACAAGCAAATACGCTAAGTCCTGAATGGATATACTATGAAGGATATATTATAGACATTACTAAAGAGGGTTTTAGATGCACCGAAGTATGTGATGAAAAATTGGAATCTAAAGGAAAGAAATTTGAAAATATGACCCAATTAACAGATTTTATTAAAGAAAATAACACTGTTATTAGCAAACCTGCTAAGAAAAAGACAGATACCTATACATATGTTAGTATTAATAACAACTATTTAAATCAAATGGTATGATTATAATTCAGGTTTTCTAGGAGAATTTACTTCTCCTAAATTATCACTACTTTTTCTAATATAATCATTGTCAATTGATAATCTTATTTTATGTCCTGTGCTGGATTTTTTAGTTGGGCTTTTCTTTACATCTGCAGAAGTGCTTCCATATTGAGTTTTATAATCATCTTTAATAGTATTTACATGTTTTGTTTCAGGTATAGATAAATTGGCATCGGATAATGTAGCTGATATATCAGCAGGAACTTTAGGTGGTATATCGACTTTTCTGTTTTTTCTCCATCTACAGTTACAGAATTGGCATATTTTTGAACAAAAGGAATTTGATTTTTGGCTCATTTATAATAACTAATATAAAAAAAATAAATTTTAAATACAAACAAATATTTATGAATAATTAGATTAATTTAACAAAAAAAAGATATCCTATTATCTTAATAGTATGGATGAAGCTAAAGTTAAAAGATATGCGGCCATTATAGAAATATTTATATTACTATCATTTGCTATATATTATGTTAACAAACTTATAATTTCCAATCATATTTATGAGGAAGGTCAAAATTTCTATAAAAATCGTCAAAATCCATCAAAAATCGTAACCGCAGGACTTTATGGTAAATCTCCAAGTGAAGTTATTAACGGTATTATGGGTCAAAAAACAGAAGGAATTTTTAAACAATTCTTAGGACTTCTCAATCCTATATTTGGTGTATTTGGAAGAATATTTAAGATATTTCAAGATCAAATAAATGGTATAAGACAGATGCTAAGACCTATTCGTGATTTTTTTAATGCTACCGCTCAAAAATTTTATGCGATAATTCAAAAATTTACAATAGGTATAATGTATTCCATGCATAAAATGCGTAATTCTATGCGAAGAAGTATGTCTGGATTTAATATACTAATGCACTCACTTGAGCATTCAAAAAATAGCATGCAGTCAATGATAACTTCTCCACCTGTTAGACTTGCTGTAAAATGGTTATCAAGAGCACAGTGGGTTAAAAGGAAGACCGGAAGATTATTTTGTTTTGATAAAGATACCTATATAAAATTACATGATGGAAATTACGTAAAAATTTATAACATCAAAGTAGGTGATATTATCGAAGATGGGTCAGAGGTAATTTCAACTCATAAGTTTAGTAATACGGCGGCAATATATAAATACGATAGTATATATGTTTCGGGCAACCATCTTGTAAAAGAAGATGATACCTGGGTTTTTGTTAATAAATCAAAAAAAGGAACACCTGTATTTGTTAAACCTCAATTTTTATATTGTTTAAGCACTACTTCAGGAGAAATTAAAATAGGTAATACTATGTTTAAAGACTACGAAGGCTCAGTTAATAAATATGTTAACAAAACTATTAATTCACTAATCTTAATGAAATTAAACTCTACTGAGACAAGTGCTATTACTAACTCAGGATTTAATGAAGATATAGATGAATCTGACTATGCTGCTGAATTAAAATATTTGGAAAACGGTTTTTATCCTGATACAGAAGTAGAGATGAAAGGAGGATATTATAAGCCAATAAAGGATATAAAAATTGGAGATACGCTATCTTTTTATAATAAAGTAGTAGGTATAGTAAAAATTAGTAATAAGTTTGTAGATTACTATAAAGATAAAAACGGTATCCTTGTTACTTCTAATACTAAAGTTTTTGATAATGGTATTTGGAAAAATATAGAAAAAATCGCAGATATGGAACCTGAAAAAAATATGGAATATACTGATGCTATAAATTTGGTTACTGAAAATTCAACATTAAGAATTAATTGTGGCAAAACGTCTAAGCATTATAGAGATTATCTTGAGTTCATAGATACTGAACTTGACACTGAAATAGAAAATTTAACACTTAAAAATGCTAATATGTAAATAGTATTGATTATGTTTTTGTTAATCAATATTATAATTAAGTTTGAAAAATAAATATATTTAAATATTAGAAGTATGCTTGAAGTATTAATATTTAACTATAAGCCGATATCTAAGATTTTATTAATCTTAATAATATTTTTGGCAATACATTTTACTATACTTTATACTAAAATTAAGGACCATATTTACAATAATTGGGCAGATTATAGAAATCAACCTTGGATGATGCCCTTTGCTGGTTTTATAAAACCTATTGAAGGTAAATCATCAGTTGAAAGCACAGTTGAAAACTTTCGAAAAGTACTATCAAAAATGGTTTCTAATTTTTTAAAAATTTTAATGAAACCCATTTATGCTATTATGGATATATTTCTGCAGTTATTTAAAAGCTTTACTAAGGTTCTGGATGGATTGAGAAAACAACTAAATGTAATGCGAAACTTTTTATTTAAACTTTTTGAAAAGATGATGATTAGATTACAGACAGGTATGGCTGCTATTACATATTTCTTTTTAAAAATAAGGGAAAGTCTTAAAAAATCATATGGTCTATTCAATCTTGTTCTTCATACAGTAGAACATTCTGCTATATTTTTTGAGTCTCTTGTTAGAACACCTGTAGGACAGTTTGGTAAATTGGTATCAGCTATAGGATGGTCTTCTGCTATATTTACACTTGGGCCTTGGGGACAAAAATCATGGGATAATGCTTTGTGTTTTAGTCCTAATACAACTGTTACACTTAATAGTGGTTATAAACGTGTTTTAAATGACATTAAAGTAGGAGATGTTTTGAGTAAAAATAATATAGTATTAGCAAAAATAGATACTGATTATAAACTTGATAATATTTATAGTTTATATGGTGTGGAAGTAACCGGTTCTCATTTAATTAATTACGACAATAAATGGATAAGAGTAAGTGAACATCCAGATTCTGTATCCATACCATATAATTTAGATAAGGTTGTTTGTCTTGTTACTAAGCATGGAACTATTGAAGTAAATAATATAACTTTTAAAGATTATCTTGAAACTACTAATATAACTATTACAAGAGATACAGATAAAATGATAGAAGATTTTATAAATAAGACAACTGATGCCGAATACACTAAATCAACCGATATTCTTGTTGGAATTCCAAGAACCAGTGTAATTTATAACAATGACGTTATAGGTGTAGTTGATATTGATAGTGCCTTGTTGACTATGTATATAATTGATGGACAACTTATATCTGCTAATGCTTTGGTTTTAGAAAACGGTAAATGGAAAAGAACATATAATCATTCAAGAGCCACACTTGTAGGAAAGGTAAAATGCCCGTGTATCAATTTTATTACTAAGTCAGAAAAAATAATGCTTGAAAATGGTCTTGTAATTAGAGATTTTACAGAATCAAGAAATATAGACCTAAATAATAAAATTGATAAATATGTTGAAAAACATATACAATAAAAGTTATTAGAAATGATTTTATCTAATAATTTTTTTAATTATTATATTAATTTATAATAAATTATATGGCTACTTCATTAACTAAATATATTATCATTCTTGTAATTGTTTATGGTATTATCTATAGTATAATATATACTGATCGAATTAAGGATTATCTTAATTCCAATTGGAAAACCATAAGATGTTACCCACATATAATTCCTGTAGCCGGATTATCTGATGTTGTTGACGGTGATGGTTTTGTAGATAAAACTGTAAATAACTTTAATCATTGTTCAGCATCTATAATTAAAAGTAGCTTGGATATTTTCATGAAACCAATAATGAGTCTACTTGATGGTCTAAAAAAAGGACTTAATTCTATTACAAATGTTATTAATTCTTTAAGAAGAATGTCAAAGGTTATGAGAGAGATGTTTGCTACTCTCGTCCAAAATACAGCAGACCGTATGGCAAATTCATATTCAGCAATAATATATTTTCAAGAAAAACTTAAATTATTAATTAAAAAACAGTCTGCTCTATTAGAGGTATTAATGCAGTTTTCAAAAACATTGCCGTTACTAATGTATAGTTTTTCTAATGGTCCTATCCCAAGATTTGCCTTATGGTTGTCAAGATACGTAGGTGCAATGATAGCAATTATTGTTATATGCTTAGCATGTATTTTTGGAGGTCCATTTACAAAAATGGTAGCATGCCCAATATGTGCGGTTTGTTTTCCCGGAGATACTCCAGTAGATCTTCCTGATGATACCACAATTCCAATTAAGGAATTAAATGTTGGAGATAAGATTAAGAATAATACTGTTATTGGAAAATTATATATTAAACCTCACAGAGCTGATACCTACAATTATAAAGGAACTACTGTATCGGGAAGTCATCTTGTTTTTGAAAATAATCATTGGATAAGAGTCGAAGATTCTAAAAATGCTGAATTTAGTCCTAAGGTAACTGAATTATATTGTTTAATAACAAGCGATAATACTATTTCTATTAATAATACCAAATTCAGAGATTATGAAGAGATAAAGGACAAAGATATAAAATTAGCTGTTAATTACAAATTTGCTAAATATGTTAACAACGGACTTGGATACATTAAAACTCCTCAAGATATAGAACATTGTTATTATTGGGGATTTTCTGAAGATAATACTATTATATTAGACGATAAGGAAGTTGTTCTTAGGGATATAATAAAAAATCCTCATAATTATGATGATATAATTGGATTTGTTGAAATTAAAAGTGACGCGAACATGTATGATTACAAAGGATGTATAGTTAGTGGAAATACACTTGTTTATGAAACAGGATTGTGGATAAGAGTTTTTCAATCAGATCATTCCAGTAGAGTTGAAAATGTTGATAAAATCTATAGTATAGTAACTGCAGATAATATGGTTAGAATAAAAGGTAATCATTTAAAAGAAATATTATTCAGAGATTTTATTGAATCACACGACGATGAAGTCAATGATGAGTCAGATAAGCTTGTAGAAACAAGACTTAATCTAATGTTTGATTTTGAGAATTAGATATTTCATTATCGCTATCATTGTTTATGTCTAGATTAGTATCATCATTATCGTCATCTTTATCCTCATTATCGTCATCTTTATCCTCTTTTTTAATATAGGTATTATAAAAACTTTTAGCAAATTCTTCTCCTTTAGTAAACCCCTCTTTAATTGCTTCATTATCAAAATGAACAAATAACATAGTCATTGGATTAGCTATCCCTATTACTTCACCGCTATCAATTAATTCTTTCAATTTATGCGTATTAAGAGAATTAAATCTTGAAATGTCAATATGATTTGCTAAATAAGTTAGTAAGTTTCTGTTATCACCTGATACATATTTGAAATGTTCTTGGTCATAACCTACAATCACTGTAAAATCAGCATCACATTTGTTGACATGTTTTATAGGATAAGTTTCGAGTAAACCTCCATCAGCATATTGTTCTCCGTTAATATCAACTGGATTACTTATAACCCAAGGTGAAGCTGACGCGGTTATATAATTAATAATATTGGGGTCAGAACCATAAACATATTTTGTTTTACCATTTTCTAAATTCACTACTGCGCACGAGTATTTATCTTGGTCTATTTTATTTTTTTCTTCCCATCCTTTATCGTGTGTATTTTTAATTATACTTTTAAGTTTAGAATTTGAAAAAAGACCACTATTATGATATCCATAATATGCGCTTGAAAGATAGCCTATGAGTGGAGTATCTGACCAATTATCAAAAAGGTCGTTTACGTTAGTTACATTCATCCATGTATCTTTTAATTTTTCAAGATCATTATTCATTATAGCAAATCCATTAATTGAACCTACTGATGTTCCGTCTATACGGACAATTTCAAATTTATCACTGTATTCCTTACATAACTTATACAAAAACCCAGCTTGGAAAGCTCCTCTTACTCCTCCTCCCGGTAATATAAAATGAATTTTTGGGATATTATTCATACTTATAATTTATAAATATAATTTTATATGGTTTATTTTAAATTTATTTTATAGAGGTATTAGTAGTATGGGATGTAATCATTCCAAAGAAAAAAAACCCAAGTATAAAAGAGATGATTTGACAGTAATTATACCTTTACAAACCAGAGGAGAACACATATATACCTTTCAAAGACCCGATAAAACTGGTAAACCTGATATAATTATTTTTAAAGACGGCGTTGTTAAAAAAACTTTTCCCGATAATATTATAGGTAATAAAAGATTTGAAAATGAAATAGCAGCTTATGAACTTATGAAAAATGAATATTTTATTGCTGAAATATTTAATATTGATAAAAAAAACCTAAGTTTCTCAACCTATTACACTGAAAAATATAGATTTGATTACAGTATTATTAATAAATCTTACAGAATATATAATATTTTAATCAATAATTATGGTATAGAATATAATGGTAATAATCCCCATAGCTATATAAGGTTTAATAATGATTTGATTTTTTTTCAAGGATTAAGTAAAATACCCATAAAACACAAGATTAATGATGACTGGAATTATTATCCAAAAGAAAATCATAAATGTAATAATAAAATTTTTAAAAATAAATAGATTGAGGGGGTTTTCGAATTGATTACTTAAAAAATAATATATATAGTTAGGATTAAATTTAAATTTAAAAATAGCTTGACAATATATATTTAATGGAAGATTCGCAAAGTCTTGATCATTCGGGTGATTTAACATTGGATAACATCAGATTAATATCAGGTAATTCTCATAAGAAATTAGCTAAAAATATTTCAGAAATTCTTAATAAACCATTAGTAAATTGTTCTATAAAAGATTTTAGTAATACCGAGATAAAAATAGATATTCATGAAAATATCAGAAATAAACATATTTTTATAATAGAATCAGGAACATATGATTATGAAACAAAGAAATCAATTAATGATTATTTTATGGAAACTCTTATTATTATAGATGCTTGTAGAAGGTCGAATCCTAAAAGTATTAATTTGGTATTACCTTGTTACCCTTATGCTCGTCAAGATAAGAAAGAAGATTCAAGAGAACCTATTACAGCAAAATTAATAGCTAATCTGTTGACTATTGCTGGAATTAATAGACTTCTTGTAATTGACCTTCATAGTCCACAAATTCAAGGATTTTTCGATATTCCAGTAGATAACTTATATTCAGTTAATTTAGTAATATCCTATCTTAATAAAACCCTTTTCAAAAACCTAAGTTACCAAGAAATAAGCGATAAATATTTGATTGTATCACCTGATGCCGGAGCAACTAAAAGAACATTGAAGTTTGCTAAGCTACTTAAATTAAATACACTGATTATGCATAAACAACGAGATTATTCGAAGGTTAATTGTGTTGAAGATTCAATTATAATAGGAGATGTTAATTCATTGAAGAGTAAGACGGCAATTATATTAGACGATATGTGTGATACAGGAGGAACTTTGATAAAGGCATGTGAAACACTTGTTAAGTTTGGTGCCAAAGATGTTATCGCAATTGTAACCCATGGTATACTTTCAGGACAAGCATTAGAAAGGATAAATTCCTGTGAATGTTTAAAGAAAATAATTGTTAGTAATACAATTCCTCAGGATTACAATTTGAAAAATTGCTCAAAATTATGCGTATTTACTGTTGAAGAGTTATTAGCTGAAGCTATTCAAAAACTACATTCGAGCGAATCTATGTCAGATTTATTTGTTCTTCCGTCATATTTATAATTAAAAGTTAAAGATATAGTGATTAATTATAATTAATGGGAAAAAAGAGTAGAAGGGACAGAGGTGTGAAAGAGAAAAAATTAAAAGATGAGCCGGCAAGAATAAAAGCAGTTGAAGATGCAAAAAAGAAAATCGAAGAATTAGGTTTAAGTCCAGAAGTAGAAGGAATTAAAAAGTTTTATAATGTTTGCGACGAATATGTAAAAACAGGAGAACATTACAGTGGAAAGATAGAGCTTAATGGATTTAAAAGAGTTCTGGAATATATTCTACCACAGACTTATCAAACAGATATAGGTTTAGTTCTTAAATACGACAAAAATATTTAATTATTCGTAATTTTTATAATTATTAAATAATTATAATAATTAATGAGTCAAGAAAGTGATGAAGAAGTTGATTTTAATGATTTTATAGATAAGATATTTTTCGAAGAGCCCCGGGAGCCTAATTCTATTTGTATTAATTGTGATAAAAACAATGTAAAAGAATTATTTAATAAACTATTGCGTATATTTGTTGAAGGAGTAAGAATTATGGGCCATGATAGTTCAATACGACAAACAGGAGATATATTGTATAATTTTACACCAAACGATATTATAAAATTACAGAGATATTTTAATTCATTAGGTTATAAACTAAACTATAAAATTACACATCGTAATATAGTATTAAAACTAAGAGCATTTATTTTAAATAATAAAAAATGTATCTTTAAAGATAATGATATACAAAACTATAAAAATATTTATCCCTCCCAAATTTTTGTATCAGATTTAATTAATCAATCGACTATTCAAACCAAAAATTTGAAAGATAAAAAGACATTTTTTAGTAGTAAAGATTTATATTTTTTTCTGAATTTCGAAGCTTTGTAGAAAATATTTATATTCATTTATATTAAATGGTATCTTCTTGTTCAAAAGAAAAGGACGCTTACGAAACTTCATTTTCATATTTTCTCAAAACACTTATGAAAACTTTTATTACTCTTACAATCATAGTTATGGCTATGACTTTAAAAAATAGATTAATTACTAATGACACTACGATGTTTTACAGCGCATTATATATAATAGGGGCGACTGTTCTTCTTACAATACTGGGAACTGTAGACCATTACGTATATAACAATTTAATGTTAGGTGTAGGTTTGGCATTAGGACTTCAAATGATGGATTGGAGAATAAATAATTAAAATAATTATATTATAGAATTTCCTATAAAATTTTTATTTATAAAAGATAAACTTATACAATTATATTTACATATAATATATGCCACGCAGAAGTCCAAGAGCACCTATGTTAACACCTTTTAATATGACTCCTATGAGAGGTAGTTTAATGTCAACTACGGGAGTATCGCCTTATGGATGTCAACCACAATCTATACATTTAATAGTTGTATCGCCTGTAAATAATACAAGAAAATCAACAAATACGCGTTCTGCTAATAAAAAACGTTCATCTAAACCTGTGAGAAGAAGTTCTCCAAGAAGAAGTCCTCCAAGAAGAAGTCCTCCAAGAAGAAGCCCTCCAAGAAGAACCACTCAAAGAAGAAGTCATCCAAGAAGAAGTCCTCAAAGAAGAAGTTCTCCAAGAAGAAGTCCTCAAAGAAGAAGTTCTCCAAGAAGAACATCACCCCACCATACTGGATTAATTGTCAATCCCAGAGATGTATCAAGAGCTACACATAAAACTTCCTCTCAAATTGCTATGGAAAAAGCAAGACAAAGACGTTCCCCCGTAGTATCTCGTAGAGCCACACAGAGAAGAAGCCCTGTATCAAGAAATACTTCAAGAACAGGAAACAAAACTCCTTCTCAAATTGCTATGGAAAGAGCAAGACAAAGAAGAAGTTCCTCAACACCTGTTAATAGACGTAATTCAAGACAAAGAGCAATGAGCCCCACAACAACCAGTGGAAGAAGAACTTCTTCAAGAACCGTCGCAAGAAGAATTCCTCAAAGAAATAGTTCATCGAACAAAACCGCGTCTGAAATAGCCATGGAAAGAGCTCGTCAAAGAAGAAGCCCTGGTAGAAGAAGTTCTGGAAGAGATTCTTCGGGAAAAAGTGCCTCTCAAATTGCTATGGAAAGAGCAAGACAAAGACGTTCAGGCAGAAGATCTCCATCAAGAAGAAACAATCAACGCAGAAATTCCCCAAGAAGAACACAGCCAAGAAGAACTGGAAATCCACAAAAACAAATGAGCGCTACTCAATTAGCTATGCAAAGAGCAAAAAGAAATCGTCAATAAATAATTTATATTAAAAATCTAATATAAAATATTACTAATATATTCATATATAGTATATGCCTAAACATAGTCCAAGAGCACCCGTTCAGAAACCTTTTGATATGAGACCCCATAAGCCTATTACAATTAAAAAAAGAACAATACCTAAACCTGTCGGCACTAAAAGACCTATAGGGACCAAATCTATCCCTGTTAGAAGACCTATAGCAAAAAGACCATCTGGACTTAAAAGTGCTCCAAGAAGAATACCTTCACCAAGACGCCCTACTGGAGTTAAAAGAGTTCCTGTAAGAAGACCTATAGCAAAAAGACCATCAGGAATTAAAAGTGCTCCAAGAAGAATACCTTCACCAAGACGCCCTACTGGAGTTAAAAGAGTTCCTGTAAGAAAGACTATGATTAAACGTCCATCGGGAGTTTAGGAAATAAAAATTTAAATAATTATTTATTTAAATAGTTAGCAAATAATACAGCATTTTTGGGAATAATTTTTATTAGATTTATAAATTTGAGAAATAATAAATATTGTTAAAAAATCGTCTAAAAATCGTGAATTCCCTCCTTTACTAAAAAATTTTTTATTTTAGAAATATTGGTCTTAATTGACCTAAGTTTATGTGTAAGTTGAATATATTGTTCAGTATTTATTAGTTCATTCATATCATCGTTTATTTCCGCATTCTCTTTATTTAAACTAATAATATTCGGTAGATTTTTAGCTATATTAGCAAGCTCTTCTGCCTGCTTTTCTATTTTGTCACTATATTCTTTACTAAATGAGTGGCATTTATCATATAGATCTTCCGCATTACTGAATTTTTCAGATGTAATTTGTTGTTTTTCATATTCAATATTAAAATCACTTATCTCTTTGTCAATTTCATTAGGATTATATCCGCCACTCAGTCCTAAAAAAGCACTATTATTAGGTTTACCAATTTTATATTTATTAATTATATCATCTATTTTAGACATATATATATCCTTACATAATAGTAATTGACACCATAATTAAAAATATAGTAATTTATATAGGATGATATGGTTTCGTATTTTTAATTAATACGATAAAAAAATATAATAAGTAAATAAGATATATGACATCAATCAAACCAGTAAACAATGAGCTTAATGACCTTGTCAAAACTGTATTATACAGAACCATAGTTAATCAAATTTCTGAAAAATACGGAGTTATGGACGGATTCATTAATAATTTAAAAAGTGATATAAATGAAATATCAAATGTAGTAAATCAATTAAATAGAGATAGTAAAAGAGGTTATGATATAGGAACTTCCTTGGACACGTTAGGATTCCAAAGGGATACTATGACTCTCGATAAAAACTTTTTCGAAAAACAAAAAGATACCTATTTAAAAAAAATATATAAAGATCTTTACAAATATACCGAGGGAATTATAGATAAATGTATTGAAATAGAAAATAATCCTATGGACTTAGAAGATGAGGATATAAAAATAAATAAATTTTCTGGGGCAAGACCGTACGACGAAGACGAATCTGTCACTTACGTTATGTCAGATGTATTCGCTCTTTTGTCTGTAACTGAAAGAAATCTTTTTGAATTATCGAGTGATATATCAACTTTCTCAGAAAGAATTTCTGCAGCTGAAAATAATGAAAAAAGAGGATTTTCTGTAGGTAATTTAATTCTTAATTTAAAAGAGCAACAAAGTAGTTTAACATTTGCATTTAAATCCTATTGTGCCAGACTTGAACAATTCTTAAAAGAGAATTACAAGTTTTCAACAAGATGTGTGAAAAGAATTGAGATGATTTCAAGTGAAATAGTTACGGACGAAGAACTTAAGAAACTCGAAGAAGATGCTGCTAAAGCTCAGAAGGAGAAAGACGATGAAAAAGCATCTATAAATCCTGAGCCCGCTGATGAGCCTACGTCCGCTGAATAATTTTTAGCGTTTATTACTCCATAATTATTTAAAGACATATAACAAATAATATATATGTCATTAAATAGCGCGGTTGATGTAAATATATCTGATAATCACAAATATTTATCAGGAGATGTTGTATGCATAAAATCAAATCATAAAATAGTAAGCTATGTAATTGAAGGAGCACCTATTTGGAGAAATTGGACTGATGATGGGAGTTTTGATTTTATCTATCCAGTAAAAGATATTGAAGGTAATGTAATTCATATTTGCGAAAAAAGAATAATCAAAAAAATAGGGTCTGATATAAATCATTTATCTGAGTTAAAATCAAATAATTCATCTGGTGTATAATCGCATTTTGATAGATGTGAATTATCAATAAGATGTTTATTAATTAATTTTTGATTATCGCTAATATCTACAAGTAAATAGCCTTCTTTATCAAAATTATGACAAGTTAACTTAACTATTTGAGTATTTTGGTTGATATCTGTTGAATTACTAACCAAATCTATTAAATTATTTATATTAGAATTAGTATTAGTTTGAGTACCATTGAGTTTACAATTAAATTTAAATATTAGATTATTAAGACCAAAGATAATTTGACATTTATTGGGTGAAAATATTTTGACAATTTTTCCATATGCTGTTTTATTTTTAAGATTAAATAAACCTATATCATTGGATTTAAGTGTTTTAAGTTTATCAAATTTACTCATTGTTTATATTTACTTTTAAAAGATATAACTTTCTTATTTTTAAATTTCAGATTATAAATATTTAAGGATAACTCGATATTATTAATTATCAGAGTAACTATATTTTATAGTTAAGTAAAAAATTGTTAGTAGACATATTTAATTACTAATAAACAGCATCTATTATTACTTATTATAAATTAGTATTACTAATAAAGATATATTTTACTTTGATCAAATAATATTATATATTGTTAATAGACTTATTTAATTATTAACAAACAGCACACAATAGCAATCATAATTATTTATTAATTATACATCAATTACTATTAAAGCCATATTAGTTTAACTGATAGGACTTTATAGTCTTTACTTTATTAGTAATAGTTCTTGAAAAGGAACACATAAATTTTTTGTTTGAACCGGTGATAGCTCAGATGGTAGAGCGATTGACTGTAGATCAATTGGTCGGGCGTTCGATTCGCCCTCACCGGACTCTACTGATATGATTAAATTCATAACATTGTCAATTTTAATACTAGTGGTCTAATGAAAGATACTCATTTTTTAGAGGATCTGGGTTCGAGTCCCAGTTAGTATGGTTCAAATATAGCGCCAATAGTCCAGTGGTTAGGATACTCGCCTTCCAAGCGAGTGGCCCGGGTTCGATTCCCGGTTGGCGCATTTAACATAAAGCAAAGGTTACTAACAGCAATTACTTTATTATTACAGATTATTTAGAGTAACCTGAAATGCTTTCATAGCTCAGTTGGTTAGAGCGTGCGGCTGTTAACCGCAAGGTCATAGGTTCGACCCCTATTGAGAGCGCTATCAACTTTTATTGCTTCCATAGCTCAGCTGGTTAGAGCGTGCGGCTGTTAACCGCAAGGTCATAGGTTCGATCCCTATTGGAAGCGCTTTAAATTTTTATTTTTGACAATTTGGCCGAGTGGTTAAGGCGATTGCCTGCTAAGCAATTGGGCATATGCCCGCGTGAGTTCGAATCTCATAGTTGTCGTTATTCTTAAATTATTTTTTAAGAATTACGCTTTCATATACAATTTAAAAATAATAGGTACAAATGCTCTAACAAGTTGATAATTTGTAAAAAGAGCTCTACCTGCATTCATTAATTTTTCGTTACTAAGCGCTTCTTGTATACCTATTATAATAGTTTTTTTTGAACCTTCCTCAAGAGAATCTATATCTACTTCTTTTTCTTTTATTTTATTTACCATTTCATCAAACTTTTGATCTAACTTTACTTTTTTATCACTCATATCTTTTTTATTATAAAGTTATTTTTAATTAATTACCTAAACAATAGAATGTATTATTTAGATTTATTTTTTATTATAATATATTATTATAAACATGTCTAAAGTATCTAATTTTAAAGCTTTATGCTATAATTGTCTTTATAAACTTGCAGAGTCTGATACAAATAAAAATGTATGTCCCAGATGTAATATGAAAGTTGATAATAAAGGATTTCCTATAAAAGGTTCTTCTAACTATTCATGGAAAAAATCAGATAGTGATAATAAAAGTATAGATGAAACCATAAATAAAAATCTTGCTGTTGATCAAGGATTTCATTATGGAACAGTATCGCGATTAAGATATGGAATCACAGAGGGAAATGATGAAAAATTTATTATAAATCCTGATAAGAGTTTTATGTACAATTTCAATTCTAATAAACTTATGATACATAGGTATAAACTTACCAGACATCCTACTGATATATCACGAACATCATCATTAAATCTTATGAGAAATTCTATTAAAGAAATGATTACTAATTCAAAGCAAACTCCATCTATTTTATACATTCAACTTAAAGAGACAAAACCTAATTTACCTAAACATATAATTCTCCTTGAAGATAAGTTTCTTAAAGCAAGATATGGTAGCGTAACAGGACTGAATATGTTGCTTAATATTATTCATACTAATAACTTTTTCCCAGTTACATCATCACTTCATCGCCAAACGGCGATATATAAAGTTGAGAATAATTATGAAAAAACTATTTCTGAATCATTTTTGATGCCTTCATCTGGATTATCAGTATTGGAAAGAATACCACACAATCATCTGAGTCTACACGATGATGAAGACAAATTAAAAAAAGAAATTGAAAATTCACTTAAATTTATAAATATAAAAGAATTCCATCAATATATACCAACCACTGCCAAAAAATCTAATATGGTATTTGATGAAGGAGTTACAGGTGATACTAAATCTTCGGGTAATATAGAAGAAACTATGGATGATAATTTAAGTCAATTATCAGAGATATCCGTAACATCAGAAGGAGAAGTTACTAGTAAATCAACTAAATCTAAAAAGGTATCATTAGGTCATCTTGGAATTAAGGTTCCTAACGAAGATGATTACGAGTCAATTGTAGAGGTTTCAGAAGAAATAGATTCAATGAGAACGGAGGAAGATACATCATCAATTAGGTCAAAAAAGGCTGTTTTAAGTCATTTAGGAGTTCAAAAAAAATCCAGTGATAAGAGTCAAACAGAAGATGATGATGAAAGTGGAACAGGAAGCAATATAGGTGTAGATTTTTTAAACGATCCTGAAGAACAATCCATAGATGATAGAAAATCGAGCGATCGTCGAAGTGAAGAAGCTACTGAAGATGATGAAAGTGGAACAGGAAGTCATGTAGGCGTAGATTTTTTAAATGAATCCGATGAACGGTCCTCAGATGATAGAAAATCCAGTGACCAACGCAGTAAGCAACAAGATAGAGATGATGAAAGTGGAACAGGAAGTCATGTAGGCGTAGATTTTTTAAATGAATCCGAACAAGAATCCACAGATGATAAGAAATCAGGTGAAAGACATAGTCAACAACAAGATGAAGATGATGAAAGTGGAACAGGGAGCCATGTAGGTGTTGATTTTTTAAATGAATATGACGAACAATCCTTAGATGATACAAAATCTAGAGATAAAAAATCAGTTGATAGAAAAACACAGGATAAACTTAGCAGAGAAGACATCGATATAGAACAAGATAGTATGGACTTAGGATTTCTAAGTGATCTTGAGAACGTTGAATCAGAAGGGATTGAAGAAATTGACGATGAAAATGTATCTAATGATGATTCTGTAAGTTCAGGTGCGACACCTAAAAATGTATTTAAAGATGATTTAGAAGACATTGATGATTATCCTACTGCGATGCATAGTTTTTGGGGTGAATTTAAAAAGTCTCGTTCGAAAAAAACAGATAATACTACCATAACCTCATGGGATGGTGACGAAAATGATACAGAAGATGAACTTGATATACCTACTCAAAGCGACAGAGGCAGTGAAAATAAAGTGACTAAAAAAAAGAAACCTAAAATAAAAACTACACCGCCTAAGAAAAAAGTGACTTTAAAAAAGAAACTGAAAAAAACTTCTGATAGCGAATCCGACGAATCTCCTAAAAAAACTACTAATAAAAAGAGACTAAAAAAAACTTCTAAAGGTAAAAAAAGACGTGATAGTAAAGGCAGATTCATTTCTTCGGGAAAGAAAACTGTTACCAAAAATAAATCAAAAAGGACGTCCGGTAAAAGAAAGTCTCCTCGCAAAAAAACGTCGCGCAAAAATGATACGAAATCCCGAGATAGCAAAGGAAGATTTAAAACTTCAAAAAAAAAGAAAATCAAATTATCTAAAAATGATAAACGTTCACGAGATAGTAAAGGAAGGTTCAGGAAGAGCCCTTAATTTATATTACCATAATTTAAATTTACCAAAAATTATTTAAATTGTAGTAATATCAATATATGCAAAGTCCATATCTAAATAGAAACTTTGGAGAGGTAAATAGTTCTATAAAAAATAACTATTCTTTAATATCACTTATAGGAAAAGGAAGTTTTGGAAGTGTGTATTTAGCAAAAAATAAAAAAACTAATGAACAGTTTGCTTGTAAAAAAATGAAAATATGTCTAAGACGGATGTATGATAAACAAGCAATTCTCAATGAACTCAAACTACTAGCATGTCATAAATGCCAATATATTATTAAACTCGTTGATGCCTATGTAACTAGCAATCATATACATCTTATTACTGAATATGCGGAAAGGGGCGATTTATCTAAAATGATAAAGAGGCTTAAAACAAGAAACAGATACCTTATAGAAGATACTGTTAAGAAATATCTTTTTCAAATATGTCTTGGTATTCAGTATCTTCATGATAATAATGTTATCCATAGGGACATTAAGTCGGCAAATATATTTTTAACCAAAGATAATAATATTAAATTAGGAGATGTAGGAATTGTTAAAATACTTAAATCAACTAATAACTATGCTTACACAAATATAGGAACACCTTACTATATGTCCCCTGAGTTGTATAAGAACAAAAGATATAATTCTAAGACTGATATATGGTCTATTGGTGTAGTGTTATATGAGCTGATGACATTTAAATTACCATATGATGCAAATAATATAGCAGGTCTAAAATATAAAATTTCTAATCAAGATTGGTTTATGGAAAATAAATACAAGGGTAGATATAGTAAAGAACTCAATAATTTACTCAAAAAAATACTTCATCCTCAACAATATACAAGATATAATATCACACAAATATTGGAAAGTCCATATTTTTATCAAGAATATAACTTAATAAGAAACGATTCGGTAAAACCCTTTTCACAAAAATTTTTCTCTAATGCATTAGTTCCTATAAATAAGAATGACTGGAATAAAGTTATTAAAAAATACGTTTCGAGTCCAAGAAAAATACCTCCTCCTCCGCCACCTCCTCCAAAACTTCCACCTATAAAAGACGCGGAGGGATATAATACAAAGGCATTAAAAATAATTGATAAAATGGACGAGTTAATGTTACATATTAGTAGTGATAAATATAGACAATATTCAAATCTAAAGAAAGAAATCAAAGACGACCTTAAAAGTTATAGAGAAAAATATAATAAATATTAATTTCTATGTAACTATAATGATTAATAATCTAACAAAAATTAAATATATATCTAATTTTTATTTAGATTTACAAACTTCTAAAACTAAAATAAAATTAATTAAACTAAAGAATTGTTTTAATGAAAAAAATATGAGATTTGAAAATTGGAGTATGTATTGGTAATTAAACTGTATTTACTACTTGTTCATCGTCATTATCTCTAAATTTGTATTCTTCTTTAATCTGTTTTTTATCTTCTAAAAATTGATTTTTAGAATCTTTAAATCTTTTAAAAGTTACATCAGTTCTATAATCTTTACTATACTCTTTTTGATTTTTCTTGATATAACTATCATATATACTTGTGAAAATATACATCATTCTTTTTATAGTGCCCCTAATATTATTATGTCTTTCACTGATTTTATGGGATGGTTCCAACTTAATAAGGTTTATAACTTCCGTTTCTCCACGAACGTTTCTTGTATCTAAAATAACACTCATATAATAAACTTCTTGGTCATTTCCATGTGTATAATAATGTTCATAAAACTGTTTAACATATTTGGAAGCTTCATGTAATGGATAAGCTCCTTTGAAAAGAATAGCCCTATATGTTGTAGTTCGGTGATATCTTGAAAATAGATAATTTCTCGTTCCAGTAGGACGATATCCAAGTGATTCTTCCAACTGTCGGGAACTGTTAGGAGGTTCTTCCGAGCTAATACTGGAAATGTCTGAACTCATTATTTTATAATATCATTTAAATTTTAAATCAAAATCAAATTTAAAAAAAATAAAAAATTTGACTTTTTATGTTTTTTATATTAATTTCACAACAATATACTATGGAAGAATGTCCATATAATAAAGAAGCTTCAGAGATAACTAATCTTAATATTGATAAAATCGATATCCTCAATATATCTGGTGCTAATTCTGATACTAAACTACCAAGTATAAATCCTAAACCCGCTAAAGAAAAAAAGAAATCTAGTAAAAAGAGATGTAATCACCCTGAATGTAGAAAAAAATTAAGTCTTGTAGATACAACGATGGGTGGATGTAAATGTGAAAAGTTTTTCTGCTCTCTTCATCGAGACCCAGAGTCACACCAATGTTCATATGATTGGCATAATACAAAAAAAAAAGAACTGGCTAAAATTCTTAATTCAAATAAATGTGTAGCAAGTAAGTTAACCGCGATCTAATTTTCTGGTAAAATATATTGAGTTACCTTCACAACTGTCCCTTCATCGGGATCAGTTACAAGTATACTTTTATTTTTATAGAAGTCTTCAATAGGACCATGTCCCCAATTATGAATATCATCATTCCCTTTTACAAATATAAAATCATTCTCTTCAAGAACTTTTCTTATTTCCATTCTGTATTTTTCCCCAATATGAGGAGAATTATGCTCTACTGTTATTGTATTTACATGATAATCATCGAACGGAAATGTTTTTAGAATATCAATTTCTTTACCTTCAATATCTATTGACATGTAGTCTATTACGTAAGGCGAATTATAAATATCAAGAACTTTAGAGATAGTCCTTGTTTTCATTAAAACAGATTTATAAGGCATATTGTTAGCTTTTAATAATAATTTTAATTGTTCAAGTGTCATATTTCTGTTTTCATTTTCTACATATGATAACTCATCGGCACAATGAAATTCTTTTACGACATCATTTTCACTATCAAGTAATGAATTAACACACATACAATTTCTATTGGAACTTAGCATTGGGAAAACTTCAGGATTAGCTTCAATACAAATACCATTCCAACCATATTTTTTTTCCAACATTAGACTATTTGAATGAGTTCTGCCATCCAGTGCTCCTAAATCCAAAAAATATCCATTCTTTTTAAAATCCAAAGTATCAATAACCCATAAGTCCTGTCCTATTTGAGAAGATGATATAATTTCATTATGACTATTATCTTTATTTTCCATTAATTATTAATTTATTTTATAGACATTGTTTAAACGACTAAAATTTACATAGGATAGCAACTATATAAATTTTAAATTTTAAAAACCAATTGTTTTCGATTATTATGACCTTTTATAGGTGTTCGTGATTTAACAAAATCATAATATTTTTTTGCTAGGTAAAATCTTTCTTTTACAAATTTAGCATTAGGATATTTTGTTTTGTGATGTTTTAGCATGGCTTCTAATCTAACCTTAATTATCATAGCAACTTGAAATATTCTTTTATGCGGATATTTATCTGTTTTGAAAAGTCTTTCTAGTTTTTTAATAGTATATTCCACATCTTTTACAGTAGAATATTTTATTGATATAGTATCATCTGGATTTTTATCTATATAAACATCAAAACTTTTTTTTGGATCATCAGGATTATATAAAAATTGTTTTTTACCCATTGATATATATTAATATATTAAAACTAATTAAGCTTATTACTTTGATAATTGATATTATTTTTATGGAGTAAGTCGTTCAAAAGAATTATCTCTTCCTGTTGACTTCTAATAATTCTATAGGCTAAGTTTATCATAAAATCATTGGTTGTGTTTTTCAATAATTTTTTGCTCATATCTACAGCAACTTGATGATGAGGTATCATATGCTTAATATACATTTCATCATTTATTTCCATGTCTTCCATGTGCTTCATGTGACCTTTGGGATCAAAAAATAATGGGTCACAATATGTCTTAGATACATTAAGATAATTAGGTTTTATAAAATCAGATATAGTGGAAATATAGTGTCTGTTCATATCTTTGTAGTCACTAAACTTAGAAGGCATTGCTTTCAAAAAATGTTTCATTAATCCTATTTCATAATTTTGTATCCACATTAGTTTTCTTATAATATTATGCATAGTAGGGTTCCTTGTCTTTTTTTGCAAAAGTATACTCATATCTACAGCAACTTGATGATGTGGTATCATATGATGTAAATATTGTATATCAGTAATTTTAGCACTACATGCCTGTTTATTAAAATGTTCTTTCATTTTTGGTGTTTTTGCTATACCTATAATAATGACTATTAACAAAATCAATATTAGACTTCGCATTTAATATAATATTTTATTTTTTATCAATCAGTTATAAGATTATCCAAAGATATTTCTTGTTCGTCAAAAATATTAGATTCAAAGCATATCATCACTGAATAGATTATAGATTGCTTATGTAAATACATATCAATATAGGAGAATGAATATTTGTTTGTTAAAAAGTCGAATTGTGATTTTTTTATAATGGAATCTTTATGAAAAAGGTCATTAACAAGAACAGATTTAATATATTTTCTTTTAAATTTAAAAAAATAAGGATGAAAGGAAAGAACTTCATTTACTAATTCAGGAGGAAGTTTTATAATTATATTATTAATCATGAATTATATACTATTATATTTTATTGTTGAAAATGTAATGATGGTGAATCAATAACACCAAAACTAACATCATCCCAAGTAGCATTTAATTTATCATCTAAATCATATCCCCTTACGCTTTGTCCTATAATATTATTATGCATCAGTTTTACCAATTCCTTCTTTATAGATTCAGCTTGATTTTTAACATTTCTGGGCATTTCATTAATTACATCAGCAACTTCAGAAAGATGGACTGTATCAGCATATCCATCACTTTGGCAAATTAAGGTAACATGTATATCATCGGGGATCTCAACAATATTAATATGGGGGGTTGAGTGAATATGCCTATTATGTAAGTCGCCAAAGCTACGGGTAGTTTGACAAAGACCTGCTGGCGTTGAACCAAAATTAACCGGATTACCATCAGGAATAGGCGCAACACCTTTCCATTTCCCATCTAATTTCTTCTCAATTACATTTGTTCTTAAACTTTGAATTCCTCCATACCATTGATCAATACCAAACATTTCTCCATATTTTCCTAACCCCATGTTAACTTTATGAAGTGTTTCCAGATTAACGCTTATTTTATGATGTTTGTCTAATTTGTAAACAGGATATGTTCTTTTATTAGGAATGTTATCTATATGGTGTAATACCTCTTTTGGAAATTGTGATTGCAGACCTCCTCTATTATCATAGGATTGAAATCTATTATAAATCGGTAGAACAGTAAGCACTTTACTTTTATGCCTATTAATTATTCGTTGTGCCTCTTCAATATTTTCTACACTATGAAGACCTGAGTGAACCTTTACTCGCACTTTTCCACAAGGATATCTCCATACTGAATATGTTTCTGAATCACCTATATTGGCAGATACTATAAACCTTCTTTTAAGTCCTTCTTCGTCACAGATACAATGGATAGAAGCATAGTTTAGTGTAGTTCCGCTTTTGGAACCTATTTTATTTTTAAATAATACCCTTTCTATAGGTTGGTCTTCAAAGCAAATAGTATCAGTCATATAATAGTATCTTTCTAGTTCCTGTTTAATTTTTATAAATATGTTACTAATATGATTAAATATTAGATTAAAGCTATCTGAGTTACTAATAGAAAGATTTTTGTTGATATAACCTTTATCTATGTAATGTGGCAAATATATTCCAGTGAAACAAGCAAATCTTTCACCAGATGGACCATGTCCGTCAGCCAAACAAATGTAATTTCTTGTAGCATTCACATAATCTTGACCAAAGTTTTGACCTGTTTCTTTTACAACAATTGAACTTCCATGTTTGGGTATTTTTTTTGAACTATTTCCGTATGATGAACATGATGACCAAAATGTTCCTTCTGTTTGGGAATGAGTAAGACTCACATATTTATCATCTATATTTTCACATATTAGCGAATCTTTCAGAGATTGCGGTTTGACTCTAATATTTTTTAGAAGGCTATATAGTTGCTCTCGTGTTTTGAGAAAATCGTATTTGTTTTCATCATTTTCCATCTTGAATATTAATACAATTTTAAAGTTAAACCTGACATCAAATTTTTATTTTTTTTCTATTATAATATATATTATGTTCAATACTATTGAAGACCCATTAACAAATAAAAAAATTAATATAACTTCTAAAAAAGGTAGAAAGATTTTAAATAATTACATTAAGCATGTTAATCAAAATGGTGGATTAATATTTACAGATACTGTTACCTTAGATGACTATGATACTAACACAACACCTGTATGTCTTATTAATAATAAAACAGATCCAGATGACTCGACGCATGGTTGGATGACAGAAGAAACATTAAGAAACTTGTTGAAGGCTCAGCAAAACTCGTCCCCCTTTCCACACCATCCTATTGATAGAAGTTTATTTTCTGATGAATTATGGCCTGAACATTGGATACCTTTAATGGAGGATGCGGCCACAAACCGCCCCGGAGTAGGTGATGCAGTTCGCATCCTTGAGGGAGATGGGAAGGGGCAAACGACGAATATTTTAAATGTAGAAAATAGCTTCTCGCAACGGTCCCGCTACCAATTGGCACTACATAGATACGCCACTGTAAAGCCGTGGTACCCCCAGGAGCACGTGAAGGGAGTGGTTCCTTTTCATCAAATTATTAGGAGACCCGCAGAAGAGCAAGGGCAGAGTTTCAGAGACCGTGATAATATAAGAATAAATACTGATCTCATTATAGAAAAGGCAAAACAAAAAGCAGATAGACATTTTACAAATATTGAAAGAAATGCCCAAGAAGAACCAATTATTAATTATGATGAAGATGGAATTATAATTTCAACCCAACCACCTCCTCAACCGCCTCAACAACAACCTCCCCAACCAACTCCTCAACCGCCTCAACAACAACCTCCCCAACCACCTCCTCAACCGCCTCAACAACAACCTCCCCAACCGCCTACACAAGGTTTTGGATTTGGACTAACACCTCCTCAACAGCCTCCTCAACCGCCTCCTCAACCGCCTGTACAAGGTTTAGGATTTTGGACAACACCTCATCAACAACCTCCGCAACCACCTCCTCAACCGCGTGTACAAGGTTTTGGATTTGGACTAACACCTCCTCAACAACCTCAACATTATAGACCACAATTTACAAGAAGAGATGGGATGACTGACGGTGTTATAGCACGCTATAAAGATATATCAAAAAGATACTGGATACATTTAAGAAAAGGCATTTTTAATTTCCAAAGAAACCCTTATGATATTATGTTCCAAGAAAGGAATAATATATTAGGTGAGGCAATGGGCCATGCACTTGTTGAGGGTGCTGGAGCTTTATTAGTTACAAATGTTTTAAGAGATGGTAGAAGTATAATAAATGAAATACGTCAAATCGCAGATTTACATCCATTGGATAGAATTTCATTTTTTACAATAAATAAAAATCCAACAAATAATATGTTGGTAGATAATGAACCTAGAGTATTTTCCCAAGATTTAACTACATTTGTTCTTGAACCTAAATCTCCTGCTTTTATGACTCCGGGAACAGCTTATACCCATCGCCCCGGTGATAGAATATTCAATGACTGGGTTAATAAAAGAAATTTTGGACCATTTCCTTATCCAAGAGATGTTAGATTACAAGATTGGTCATAATATAATGATCCTAAAATATTTATTTATTTTAGGAGGATTTTTAATATTTTGTAAGACTATTAATTAAGATGATTTCACGATACTACTTTGATTATTTAATATAGTTAATTCGGTCTGGTCTTTAATTTTTTTATGCGTTTCTTTATTACCAGATTCAAAATCATTACGAAATTGTTCCATGTAAGTATTTTCTTCTGTTTGGTCATAATGTTTGTTTATAATACCATAAGCTTTATCAGTCATATTTTCAATAGTCTCTTTTTTATCTTTATATTCCCACCTAACTCCATTAAATATTTGAGCCATCTGAAGTTTTTTATTTGGAATTTTAACATTTAAATTTTCACTATGTTCTGGATGAAAGTGAATTTCTTTAAGAAGCTTAGGAATGCTATCATATGGTCCACTTTTTATTAGATCTTGAATATATTGACTAGGTATATAGCTTGTATCTTCTTTTCCAAACGCATTTACAACAAAGTTAAATGTATTGTTTGTAGTATGATTTGTTGTTCCAACTTTATCCAGTAATTGTTCTATTTGATATTTCAATTCTACTATAGTTTGGTCACGGGATTCAATTATAATTTCTAATTCTTTTCTTGTAAGATCTCCTTTTTTCTTACAATTAAATTTCTTATGTCTATAATAATTTTGATGTTTAGTAAACGTTTCACCACAAAATTCGCAGGTTAAATTTACATCCTGTGTTTTTTTAGGTGACTCAGAATTTCCTGAGGGATGCATATGGGATGCATTTGGGATGCACTTTTCACTGTTTTTTCTTAATTTGGGATGCATATGGGATGCATTTAAGACTTTTTTTTTGTTTGGAGAAGGTTTCTCACCTAATGTTAATTCAAAACATTTTTCGATTGAAATATTTTCCAAAGTATGGTGGCAAATTTTCTTTCTATTAAAATGTTTCCTAAGGTCATTTCTTTGATTACATTTGTAACCACATCTTGGACACTCATATTGTGGCATTGTAATATACATGGACAAAATTCTTTAAGTAAAAATTTCTTAAAAATTCTTAAAAATTCTTAAAAATAGGGCATTTTAAGAAACATTAATTAATTTATACCTAATAGTCCTGAATTAGGGAATTAAATTTTAAGAGTTTTTTAGGAGGTTTTTTAAGAAAATTTCTTAATTATGCATCCCTAAACAACTGAGGGGGGGGCTTTTTTTCAAATTTCCAAAACTTTTTCTGAAAATGAAAATCCTTCGTACTTTTTTATAAATACTTATTAAAGTTCAGTATAATCTTGTATAGAACTTAATGCTTGTTCTGAGTCGGATAATTCAAGATCTGTAGTAGTAATTAAGCTGGAATCAATGTAATGTCGTTTGCCTTTAAGAATATTGTCCTGAACCCAGAATTGAATTATATTGAATAAAAGAGGAAGAATAATCATTACTATTATAAGTTCCAGTGTATTATTATGCGATACAGGTCCTAAAAACCATCTTCCGAAGTCATCAAGTTGATGTTTAAATGGTAACAATATTATACTCAAAACAATAGCTTTTGATAACATAATTATTAATAACCATATGCCTAACTGCAATAAAAAAGATTTATTGTAACAAGAGCTTCCTGGCAAATATTCTCCCGGTATAAGACTAATATAATTTTTTTTCTTAAAATATTCGGAGGAGTGTTTAAGCAGTAAATAATTAAAAAGTATTCCAAAAGTAACATCTATAAAGAAATTTAAGAAATACCACCTGCATTCGTCATCCATCTTATATTTATCATTAAATAAAATAGCTATAGAAATGTTAATTATATGGGCGAATCCCATACCTATAATCTGTTTGGATACATCATATTTAAATACAGACCATTGCCTTTGGGGATATTCTCTTTTCCTTTTAAAATATAGAGATGATAAGGAGAAAATACCTAGGAGCAGTTGTATAAAGTAAGTTTCGCTTCCGTCGATAAGTCTACATGGTTGTGCTTTATTCATTAAATATAAGTTTTGATTTATATTTAATACAATATATCTTTTAAATTATTTTAAATGTATTATGTTCCTTAATCTTCTGCTGCTGCTCCTTGTCTTCTTCCTCTGGGTGGAATTATCTGAAGCAAATTAGATGGCTGTCTCTGGCTGTTAGATTCTGAAGCCGCACTCTCATTTACTGTTCCTGATACTACTGTGGTTTCAGTAGAGGGAGCAGGCGCAGGCGATGCCTCGGGTGGAATAATACTAAGTTCAATATTTTCATTGAATTTTTCTAATATATTACTAATTTGATTAGCTGTATCAGATACAATTTGACTTTCACTATCATAATTAGAATATAATATACAATTAATCAAATATAATATTGAATTAAGATCACTTGTTATTGTATTAAGATGAATTCCTAGTTTTTCAGCTGCGTTTGCTAATTGTTGTCTGGTTTCGCGGCTAGGTTCAGTACTCGCGCTAAAAGCATTCGATGCTTGTTCTAAATTATGATAATCCTCCGCCGTAGTGTTTTCTTGGTCTCCAAATTCCCAGTATTCTTTATCCTCTAAAGTTCCATCTTTAAAACCCAGATTTAAAAAAAGTTTCATAAATATATCTCTTAGTTCATTTCTAACGGCCGCGTCTCCCGTAATAGATGCTATTAAGTGTAGTGAATTGGAATAAACTGCGGGAACAGAGCTATAAATATAATCTATATTATCAACACTATTAATAGCTTTAAAAAGATCTGTTATATTTTCAGGTAATGAACTATTTATTTTCTCTCCTATAACAGGGTTACAATTAGTGTCCTCAGTAACTGGTTCAATTCCGTCTAATATAGATTTAATATTTTTTAACTCATTTTCTAATCGTGATTGGACTCTTCTACTTCTCCTTTTTTCTCCAGGCCCGATTGTTTCTATAGAAGTATCTTCCTTTAATAAACTAAGTGTCGGATAGTTAATCGTATTTAAAGATGTAAACTTTCTGGTAATTGAGCTAATTAAAGTTTCATTTATGCTTTTAATGTCACTACTATAGGTTTCAATACTAAAATCTAATAATTTGCTAAAATTATGTAAAATTTCTAACATTGTGGATAAAAATGTTTTTTTACCAAGTTTTACCTGTTGACGGTCATCTTCTTTCCATTTGTTAGAACTTATAAAACTTTTTATTGGTGTAAAATTGTATCTATCCTTTATCCTGGCATCGTATTTTGTAATGAAATCCTCTAACTTTTGTGTTACTTTCTGAATTAAATCGTTAATATCTTTTTCTTCAGGAATTTTATTTTTATTAATATATATACCTAAATCAGCTGAAATTTGGTTATTTTTTAATTGTGCAGTAGTTCCAAATAAAGTTTTATTATCATTTATAATATTATATAAAGCACATAATTTATCACCTGAAACTATGAAATGATGTTCGTGGATATTTAACCAATTAACCTGACTCCAATCTCCTGTTTTTTTTAAATCAAAAATAAGTAAAGATATAATTTCTTTTCTTTTCGGTTTTCTTGTTCCTCCGCCACGACCATGATTAAAATATTCTATAAGTCCATTGACTAATGTAGTTAGAGAATCTTTATCAATTGATTTTTCAAAATTAACATTCCATAAGCTCTCCTCAAATGCTGATTTTGTAATAACCCAATCATAAATAGTATCAAGCATATTAACACTTAACCCACCTTTTAAGTTGATGGGACCTATGTATCCATTTAGTGCATTTTTTTCATGACTAGGAAGTAGGTTTAAAAGATGGATAATTAAACTAATAGGAGTTTTTGTATCAAGTAATGTAGAATCATCTTGGAAATTAACAGAAACACTAAATAAATAATGGTTTTTTGCATCGATTTCCAAATTGTTGTCGAATTTCACTAATCTACAAGAATCATGAATAGGCTTAACATCAGTTAATTTTTCTTTTAAGCTTTCATTTGTTCTATCTTGACTTATATTGTTATTAAGAGCAGATATAGAAGCAGTGGCTGGATCCCAAATATTACATATAGGAGTTAATTTTTTTAAACTCATGTCTTCAAGTAATTTACTTGTATTAGGCATTCCACTACTTGTATCGTAAATGAATTCTTCATCTTCCAATATAGTTTTTATATTTTCTAATAAATCATTACCTTGTGTAAAATTAATGACTAATTTTTTACTTTGTGCAACTCCATCTACTGTTAAACTAAATATATTAAACTCTTCATCTACCTCAGTATTATATGAAAAAAATTTATATCTATTGTGGATTAAATCTCCCACATCATCGCTTGATTTTTGAAGTTTTTTTTGTAAAAATAACTGGTTAAATAATTTAGGTTCATGGTCGGAAGATTGTAATGTATTTTTAAAGTCAATTAAACATTTGCCTATTAATACTTTTATTCCGCTTAATAAAGTGGGAAATTGTGCCGTAGCTTCTGAAGTTAACTTATTACTTGGACTTTTTAATATACTATTAATCAAGTTAATATTGTCTTCTTTTTCTTCATTTCTCCATAATTTATTTAATTCGGTTTCTATTGACCCATTATATTTTGTTCCCAGTGCTTTTTTAAAATTAGGAGCTCTTTTGGCGTCTGTAAAATCATGCTTAACTTCAGCTATTTTTTCAAGTATATTTTTAATTGCATTATATTCGGCTGAGCCACCCGCTTCTTGATTAATTAATTGATTATATTTGGATTTTAGTATAGATTTATCTGTGTTATCTTTTTTTTGAGAGTTGGATATAGATTCATTAAATTTTTCTTCTACAATATCGAGAAATATATTACCACATTCTTTTTCTGATATTTTTTTCTCTTTGGAAAGAGTTCTTAAAATGTTCATATTAATTTTATTACTTACAAATTTAACGATTTCTACTATGGGGTGATTTAGTTCAATTGCTTTACTAAAGGCTTCCAAATTTAATTTATTTATTAATTCGTCTCTTTGACTATCTTTTTCATAATAAACTTCTATTAAACTTATTACATATTGGATATTGTAATATTCAATAAATTTATTCCATTCTAATTCTTTTTTAGATTCTTTTGTTAAAATATTACCAATAATTAGTTTACTATTATTACTGCGCAGAGTATCAAATATCTGTATATAACTTTTATGTGTTTCCTTATCTTCCTTAATTTTTTTCGTTACAAACATTTCATACATATTTGCCAATCTCTTAGTCCTGGTTTTAATAAATTCACCTCTCGCATCATTAAGTAAAAATTCAGTCATAGTAATTTCTTTAATAGTGCCATTAAGTGTAATATTATCTTGGTTCATTTACATATATCAACAAAATAATATTTATACTTATAGTCTACATGATAAATAATGATATAATGAAGTGTGGCGGATTTAGTAATACAGAAGTTAATGAAGAACATATTGATATAATAAATAGTAAACGTGATGAAATTGAAAATATTCTGATAAAAAAAGGAAGAAATGGAAAGATAGAGCATTTTGAACTTTTAGAACTTCAACAACAAGTAGTTGCAGGTATGAATTATATATTTAAGATAAAGCTACAAGAAAAAGGAGATGAAGTAATACATGTTAGAATATATAAAAACTTGTGTAATGAGATAAGCATACATAGTATTGAATAGTAATAGTACATTATATAAATTATTATATAATACACTTAATTTTACATTATTTTTATAGTATTAATTATTTTATTTATATTCCTTATTCTCTATGTCTTCTAATTAAAGATTCAATATCAATAATCATCTTCTTCATCGTCATGGTCTTCTTCCTCTTCCTCTATCAGATCTTCATTAATTCTACGCATTAATTCCTGAATACCTATTTCATCTATTTTATCATTTATCTTAGTTAGGCTTGTTGATTGACTTTCATTATTAATAAAACTCATTAAAAATGCCATTTGCTCCGCAAATAAACGTAAAAACTGATTTGCTTCTTGGAGTCGATTTGGGCTATCAATAAGACTGGAGTTATATATTATATTTTGGACGATATCATAAGTATCGTCAATCCATCTATAACCCAAACTATCTGGAACAAATTCAGATTCTTCCTGCATTCTCATAAGATTTTGGTAACCTTGGTCATAAAGATTATCATCTTCCATCGTCGTTAAACCTAACATTTTGAATTGGTGTAAAATAAACCTTAGTCTTAATTCCATAGACCTATGGCTATGTACTTCTTCATGTTCACTTTCTGATTCACTATAGTCATCAACAGATTCTTCACTTTCTGATTCACTATGGTCATCAACAGATTCTTCACTTACTGAATGTGCAAATTCATCAACAGTTTCTTCTGGATTTTCTATGCCTTGATTATACCTTTCTATTAGAGATTCACTATCAATTTCATTGATATTATATTGAATTGATTCATTATCTACAGGGGGATCCTCCTCTGTAGTTTCAAAAACTTCTGTAACTTCTTTTAGTTTCAAAGCAAAATTGTGTATTAAAGCCCGAATCGAATCAGTATGTCCTGCGTCAAGTGCATCGTCTAAATCAATAAGAATTTCGTAGGTTTCATCCATCCATTCCCTTGCTTGACCTGTTAAATCATAATAAGTATCGTCATCATATCGCAATTCCTGTTGTGCCAGTTCATAAAATCTTTCAGGAGACATTCTTGTTAATTCTAAATTATATTGGGCACGAGAAATTCTCTGTAACATTATTGAAGGCGGTTTCTCTTCATGATCAGAAGAAGCTCCTATTGAAAATGGCCTGCTTTCTCTTGCGACTTCTTCCTCTTCTTCAGATTCAGATCCAGAGCCAGATCCAGAACCAGATTCAGAGCCAGAGCCAGATCCAGAACCAGATTCAGAGCCAGATTCAGAGCCAGATCCAGATTCTGATACAGATCCAGATTCTGATCCAGATTCAGATAATGATGTAAGATATTCCTCAAGTTCGTGTTTTTGTGATAAATGTAATAAACTATCAACATTAAGTACACTTATTATTTTTTTTCCATCAACTCCTATTTTATCCCATTCAACTAAATACCTTCTTGATCTTGGCTGAGCTTCCATCCATCTAAATGAAACATCATATGGATTACTTGTTGATTTATTGAATTTAGGAATTTCATCCAAGTCCATACCACCAACCATTTGTAAATATAAATTTAGTCTTTCATGTTCGCTTACGTAATTTAAAAATATATCATTCCTTTCGTGAGTAAGATTATTTATTTCAGATATAGCATGTCCATAACTCGGGGTATATTGAAATGTATATGTATCTTCACTTTCAAATTGTTCAGGTTTTATATCTGGAAAATAAGTATCATAAACTTTACGGTTGTGCATATTTTCAGGATTTATAATTGTTCCTACAGCATTTGAATATCCTTGACTCAAATTCATGATATCACGGTCTCTTAAATCAACTATAACTTTATCTCCTTCAAAAAAAACTAAATCAAGAGGTTCTAATAGCCAACTAATATTATCGTTAAATATTCTTCCCATTTCTCTCATACCATCTTTAAATTCTCTTATAATTTCATCTTTTTCAGGCTCTAAATCCATTCCCGAGCCTGTTTGACTAAGTGTTTTATAGGATTGAAGTATCTTAACACCTAAAGTTGAATTAAGTTTAATATTTTTACCAGTTGTAGGATGAACTATATAGTCAAAATTGTTCATATTTATATATAAATATAAAAAATTAATATATAAAATATATATATAATGTTTAATCAAAAAGGAGGTGTATTTGTTCGATTATCGAGTAAACAATTAGAAAGATTATACGAAGTTAGAAAACCAACAACTAATACTGCGTGCGGAGCAAACGCTTTAAATGTATTGGGTTTAGACTATGAAATAATTCAAACTATGGGTGAGGGAGGAAGGTCAGGCACTTCCGCGCAACAAGCAATTGAAAATTTAAAGCGTTTTATTAACAAAGTTAGAAGAGGAGAAACAGATAGGGTTGTAGACGATGATTATGGTAGAAAACTTATTTGGGTTAAATCGCAGGGATTGTCAGTTCCCAGATCAAAAAATAGGAGAAAGGACCCGTCAGATGAAGAACGACACCAATGGACAGGTTGGAAACCGGCAGAAAAAAATAAAATAAAACAATGGCTTAATAAAAACATTCCTAAGGGTTATATTACAATTTTGGGAATACCGGGCCATTGGGTAGTAGTAGGAAGAACAGCTGGTCAGGGAAATTTAATTATAATAGAAAGTCAACAGGGAGG
>MDSW01115343.1_pt1 | contig 56254 bp, 48 predicted proteins | sample 811171 | NCBI WGS metagenome assembly MDSW01 (sample SAMN05326641, study PRJNA326480) | marine metagenome | isolation source: seawater | place: Atlantic Ocean: North West | collected 2012
AGTAAGTTTATTTTTAAAAATTAGCTCAATAATTTTCTGATAATCATCTTTAATAAATGAGTAAGGAGGATCTAAAAAAACAAGATTAAACTTATCAAAATCATTATTAATATATTTTAATACATTTTTATTTATAATATTTATTGAAAAGTTTAATTCTTCAGACTTTCTCTTGATAAAATTAACAGCTCTATAATTATTTTCAACTGCAGTGATTTTTTTGACTCCCCTTGAGGCAAATTCGAAGCTAACATTTCCAGTTCCAGAAAATAGATCAAGTACAGATATTTCCTCAAAGTTAAAAAAATTGTTTAGTATATTAAACAGGGCTTCTTTAGACTTACTTGTTGTTGGACGAATATTTACATTTTTAGGTGTAATTATTTTCCTGCCTTTATGAGTTCCAGATATAATTTTCATAATAATCAATAATAAAAGGATTAATCCCGCTTATATTTTTTTTATTATCTGAAAATATAAATTCAATATTTTGATGATACATTAATGTGTCTTCATAAAATTTTTTAAAAGAATTATATTTTCCTAAAAAACTAATTATAAATTCATTTTTATTAAGTTGTTTTTTTTCAATTATGTAAAAAAGGTAATATAAGAAACTATCTACTCCCTTGTTTTCATAACTGTTTATTAAATGAAGATCTTGTCCGCAAAAAAGAAAAATATTAAAGAAATCTTCACTAATATTTACATATAATTTATTGTTTAAATTTCCTTTATTGTTTCTTATTAGGAAATTGTATATGATGGTATTTAAGTGTTTAATATTAAATTCATTTGATAAATTATTTAAAAAAATGTCAGTTTTTATTGGAATTTTATAGATTATTTCGTTCAAAAGGTTATCAGAAGTATCTGATAATAATTTGTCTGTATCAGCAATTTTGTCATTTTTTTCATAATATGATTGTTTAAAATTATTATCATATAAAATTTTAGGAATAAATAAACTGCTGTTATTGGCTATAATTATTTCAATTTTGTCTTCAGTGCTTATATTATCACTAATCCATCTATTAGTTTTTTTGACAACTGAAAAAGGTAATATACTTTTAGGTATAAATTCTGTTTTTATGTTGTTGGCATAAGTAAAACCTTCCTTATTTAATACAATTAAAGAAGTGTTAGATTGCATTATTTTACTTTACTGGGGTGTCAAAAATAGTTGGCCAGTTTCCATTTACACTAACATTAGACATTGATCCAAGAATAATCTCAGGGCCATTAACACCATCAACCGAAATAGTTTCATTTTCTTGTTTTAGTAAATCTTTATTTTGATCAAAAAGAACAATGTCTTTAGAAACTTTAACCTCAAAAACAGGTACATTGTAATTTACAGTTCCACTGTTTTTAATTATAACATCTGCATTTATTACAAACTCCGCATCTACGCCGTTAATTGGAACTTTAGACATATTTACATATTCTTTATCATCTTTAAATAATGAATCCTTTACACTTACAAAACCAAGGGTATCAATTACAATAACCTCTTTGAGCATATCTATTCTGTATGTTCGATCATATTCTAAATATGATGAATCTCTTTTTTCAACTAATGTGAAAATACCTTCATCAATAAATTTTATCAAACTATCAAAATTATTCGAATAAATTCCTTTTACATCTTTGTGAGCGATCTGAGCCTTACGGATTAACTTCAATCTATTAATTACTTTAGAATAACGAATATCTCTTGTTTTATTAAATTCAATTGGCCCCATTACAGAGTTATATATTTGGGCACTAAAAAATAATGATAGAGCCCATAAAAAGACTTGAAGTGCTATTTTCATTTTATTTAAAATTTGACTAAAAAACAAAACTACAATTTTTTTTTATTCATAAAAGAATTGAATGTTAATTATAATGTGTAGATTTCCAAAAATGAATAAAACAGATATTTTAAAAGAGTTAAAAAATACTTTTTCATTTGAACCAACAAGCGATCAGATAATTTGGTTTAATACAATTTCTAAATTTTTAGATTCACTATCAAAAAATGATCTTTTTATTTTAAAAGGTTATGCTGGAACAGGTAAATCAACACTTATATCTCACCTAGTTAAAAATTTAAAAACTATTGATTTTAAATCTGTTTTACTGGCTCCAACTGGAAGAGCCGCTAAGGTTATTTCAAGTTATTCTAATAGTATTTCATATACTATTCATAAGCAGATTTATCTTCCAAGGAGTGAAAAAGGTGTTGGTATAAAATTTATTTTAAAAAAAAATAGACTTAAAAATACATTTTTTATAGTCGATGAGGCTTCCATGATTGGAAACAATACTAATCAGTCAAAACTTTTTGAAAATGGTTCATTACTTGATGATTTGATAAAATATGTTTATAGCGGAGCTAAATGTTTTTTAATTTTAGTTGGTGATACAGCTCAATTACCTCCAATTAATCTTCAGTTAAGCCCGGCATTAAATAATAATGAATTAGAAAAAAAATATAATAAAACAATTACATCTATTTTATTAAGGAAGGTTGTTCGACAACACTCAAGATCTGGGATTTTAAAAAACGCAACAACCATTAGAGAATTTATAACCGAGGGTAGATATAATAAATTAACATTTGATATTTATTCGTTTAATGATATAATAAGGGTTGAGAACGGTGAGGAGTTATTAAACTTTTTAGATGAATCATTAAATCATAAAGGAATTGATAAGGTTGTTTTTATTGTAAGGTCAAATAAAAGAGCGAACCTTTACAATCAAAATATTAGGCAAAGAATTCTATTTCTTGAATCTTCTTTATCTGTTGGAGACCAATTAATGGTAGTTAAAAACAATTATTTTTGGTTAGATGCTAATTCTCAAGCAGGATTTATTGCAAATGGTGATATAATCATAGTTGAAAAAATTAAAAAAATAATTGAATTATATGACCTGAAGTTTGCAGAAATTAAAGCAAAACTTCTCGATTATCCTCAAATGTCTTCTTTTGATACAGTGGTAATGTTGAATACCCTTAATTCAAATTCTCCCTCTTTGACATATGAAGAAATGCAATCTTTTTATAATTCGGTAAAAGAAGATTATAAAAATGAAAAATCACAATTTAAAAAATATTTAAAGATCAAAAATGATCGATATTTTAATGCTCTACAAGTTAAATATTCTTATTGTATAACTTGTCATAAAGCTCAAGGAGGGCAATGGGATAATGTTTTCGTTGAATATCCATATCTTCCAGAGGGACCAAATGAAGATTTTTTTAGATGGCTATACACTGCAATAACAAGGGCTAAAAAAAGACTATACTTGTTTGGTTTTCCAAAAGAGTATTTTAATTGATATGATTTCTCAAATTTTGCATCTTTGCAATAAAAAATAATTTAATAAATGAAAATTATTGCAGTTATTCCAGCTAGATATAATGCAAAAAGGTTTCCTGGTAAACTTTTAAAAAAACTGGGCAATAAAACTATAATTGAACAAACATACCTAAATACATATAAAACAGAACTTTTTGATGATGTTTATGTTGTAACAGACAACAAGAAAATATATTCTTTGATCAAATCAATTGGTGGTAAACCAATAATGAGTGAAAAAGAATTTAAATGTGGAACAGATAGAATTGCTTCAGCAGTTTCTGATCTTGATGTCGATATTATTATAAATGTCCAAGGAGACGAACCATTTGTTGACAAAGATTCATTATCGTCCCTAATCAATTCTTTAATAGTTGATATAAACCACGAAGTTTCACTTTCTTCTTTAATGACTAAAATTTCAGATCCAAAAAAAATATTAGACCAAAACATAGTTAAGGTTATCGTAGACAGTAAAAATTATGCAGTTTATTTTTCACGTTTTGGTCTACCTTTTAAAAGAGACAATAAGGAAAATATAAATCATTATCGTCATATTGGTATTTATGCTTTTAGAAAAAAATCTTTAATAGAGTTTTCCTCTTATAAGATTGGGCCTTTGGAGAGGGCTGAAAAAATTGAATGCCTTAGGTTTATTGAAAATAGAAAAAAAATTAAAATGGTAACTACTTTATTTAAAGGTATTTCTATTGACACCCCTGAAGACTTATCAATTGCTAAATCAATATGGAAGTCAAATGAGTAATTTTTTTAAATGGATTTATTTTAAGGTACTCAAATGGAAATTGGTTGGTGAAATGCCAAAAATTGACAAAATGATTTTACCTGTAATACCACATACACATTGGAATGATTTTTTGATGGGAATTATAATTCGAAATGTTATCAATGAAAGAATAAATTTTGTTGGTAAAAAAGAAATATTTGGCCCAATATCTGGGTGGTTCTTCAAGATTATGGGAGGTGTATCAGTAGAAAGAAATAGCAGATCTAATACAGTTAACTCAATAGTTAAAATTTTTGAAAGAAAAAAAATCTTTAGACTTGCTCTTGCACCTGAGGGGACTAGAAAAAAAGTTAAAGATTGGAAGACTGGTTTTTATCATGTCGCAAAACTAGCGAATGTGCCAATTTGTTTAGTATCATTTGATTATGGAAAAAAGCAAATTGTATTTCATGAATTATTTTATCCAACTAATAATATGAAAAAGGACCTCAACTTTTTGAAGAGACAGTTTAAAGGAGTTGTTGGTAGGATTCCAAAATATTCTTGGGTTTACGATGATAAGTTCAGTCAATAATCATTGAATGAAATACTTTTTGAACATCTTCATCTTCCTCAATTTTTTTTATAAATTCTTCTACAGCGGTTTGTTGTTCATTATTAAGTCTTTTTGGGGAAATGGGGATTCTTTCGAATGATGATGATATAATTTCAATATTTCTCTTTTCTAATTCCTTTTGTATTATGCCATAATTATCAAATGAAGCGAACATAATTATTTCATCATCTTCATTAATTATATCCTCAACACCAAAATCAATAAAATCAAGTTCAATTTGATTCAAATCATGGTTTTCTTTATTTAGTCTAAAAGAACAAATACGTTCAAACATAAAATCTACCGAACCAGATATACCCATACTCCCTTTAGCTTTATTGAAGTAGCTCCTAATATTTGCAACACTTCTATTTTTGTTGTCACTTGTAACTTCAATTAAAACCGCTATCCCATATGGTGCATATCCCTCAAAAATCATTTCCTTTAAATTTTCTGTACTCTTATTAGAAGCTTTTTTAATTGCTCTTTCAATATTTTCTTTAGGCATATTTAATGCTTTTGAATTTTGAATTACTGCCCTAAGTTTAGGGTTATGTGATGGATCAGGTCCACCTTCTTTTACGGCCATAACAATATCTTTAGTTATTCTGGTGAATGATTTTGCCATAGAAGACCAACGCTTCATTTTTCTTGCTTTTCTGAACTCAAATGCTCTTCCCATAAAAATTTATATAATTAATAAATATAGATAACATTATCCTTAAATTCTTTTTCTAATTAGCTCAAGATCTTTTATTCCTTGGTCTATGTTATAATGTAAATGTTTTGGAAGTCTATTTTTTTTACTCAGTAATGCAAGATATTTTACATGGTTTGAAACATAGACCCTTTTGCATATCATTTTAATTAGATATCTTGCTGATACAATTTTTTCAATTAATTCTGAATGTGATATTAAATCATCGGTTCCCAAGTGATATATTCCACTTAGTTTATGATTGATTATAAAATGTATTTGTTGTGTTAATCGATTAAGACTTGAAAAGTTTATAATTGTATTTGGAAAAACTTCAATGGGTATTTTCTTTTCTATTTTAAACTCGATTTCTTTCATTCTTTTTGTTTTTAAGCCAAAAACAACAGGACTCCTAATAATTAGTTTTTTAATGTAAGGTAATTTTAACATCTGACTTTCCATTTTTATTTGAAATCTTCCATAAATACTCTCAGATAAAGTTTTATCATGTTCATATGAGGGATAATTATGAAATGCATCAAATACATTTGCGCCTGAAATAAGCATTAACCTACAATCATTTTTTAAGCAATAATCTACCAATTTTTTTTGCACATTCAATATATCAACAGAAACTCCCTTCAAAGCGTTGATAATTAATTTTGGATCAGTTTTTTTAAGTATATTTTTTAACGTAGAGATTGAAGATGAAAAAAAAAATATTTTATTACTGTTTTTACTTTTCTTTGTGAAATAAGTTCCATAAGTGTTGTAATAAGGTGAAAGTTGTTTATATAATGCACTTCCAATGTTTCCGCTTGCTCCTAATATTAAAATATTTTTCAAAATTGAGTATTAATAAATGGTAATTTAGATATTTGTCCCTTAATTTTTTTATTCCTTATTTCAACATAAACATATGTTCCAACAGAAGAATAATATGAGTCTACATAACCTAGACCAATACCAATTTCTAATGAAGGTGAGTGTGTTCCCGAGGTAATAAATCCAATTACAGTATCTCTGGTATTAAAAATTCTGTATCCAGATCTTGGAATTCCTTTTTCTATTAGTTTCAACCCAATTAATTTTTTATTGGTGCCGTTAGTTATTTCAAATTTAAATTTTTTAGAGCCTATAGAATTTTTATTTGTTTTTGTGATCCAATTGAGCCTGGCCATTATAGGCGATATTTTATCATTTATTTCATTTCCATAAAGACAGTATCCCATTTCAATCCTTAAGGTGTCTCTTGCAGCAAGTCCAACGGGCATTATATTTATATATTTTCCTGCATCTATAATAGAATTCCATATTTTAATCGCATTCTTTTCTTTACAATAAATTTCCACACCTCCTGAGCCTGTATAGCCGGTTGAAGCTATTAAAGTGTTTGAAACGTTAGCAAAGGTTGAATTAATGCTAGTATAGTAAGGAAGGGAATCAATTTTTGATAGTTTTTTTACTAATTTCATTGCATTTGGACCTTGTATTGCAATCAAGCATGTTTCATCAGATATATCATTAATTTCTGCATTATAAATCATATTCCATTTTATAATCCAATTCCAGTCTTTTTTTATGTTCGATGCATTAACTACTAATAAATATTCTTCTTTTTTTGTTCTGTAAATAATCAAATCATCAATAACTCCTCCTTTTTCATTGGGAAGACAATTGTATTGAGCTTGACCAACTTTAATTTTTTGAATATCATTACTACATATTTTTTGTAATAATTTTTCTGCATTTGGCCCACTAACAACAAACTCTCCCATGTGCGAAACATCAAAAACGCCAACATTGTTCCTTACGTTCAAATGTTCATGTTTAACCCCAGCATATTGAATTGGCATTTCATATCCAGCAAACTCTCCCATTTTAGCTCCTAATTCTTTATGAATTTCATTTAAGATTGTTTTTTTCATTTTATTTATTTTCCAATAAAAAGTCCTTAAGTTCATCATAGTTAGCAATAGAAATAGACATTAATGACTCTTTTAAAGAACTTATTTTTTTAGGAATTTTAATTTTTGTTTTTATACTATTTTCAACGGTTTCAGCAAATTTTATTGGATGAGCTGTCTCAAGAAAAATACCATTCAGTTTTTTTCTCGATTTTAAAAACTCTTTTAGACCCATGTATCCAATAGCACCATGGGGATCCATTATGTAATTCAAATCTTTATAAGTTTTTTTAATTATTTTTTTGGTTTGTTTATCACTAAAACTAAAGCCAATTATATCTTTTTTTATCTTATTAATATCATTATTATAAATCTTTTGAATTCTTGTAAAATTACTTGGATTTCCTACGTCCATAGCATTTGAAATTGTTTGAATAGTTTGTTTTGGACTATATATACCAGAGTCTAAATATCTTGGAACTGAATCGTTTAGATTTGAACATGCTAAAAACTTTTCAATCGGAAGCCCTATTTTTTTTGCTATCAAACCAGCACATAAATTTCCATAATTTCCACTTGGAACTGAAAAAATAATAGGAAGATCGTATTTTTTTGCCTTTTTAAATGCAGCAAAATAGTAAAACATTTGTGGCAGCCACCTTGCTACATTTATTGAATTTGCTGAAGTAAGGTCACATTTTTTATTAAGTTGTGGATCTAAAAATGCATTTTTTACAAATTCTTGACAATTATCAAATACACCCTCTACTTCAATTGTTATTATGTTTTTTCCAAGAGATGTCATTTGTTGTTTTTGAATTTGACTTACTTTATTTTTAGGATATAAGATGACAACTCTTATTCCTGGTACATCGTAAAATCCATCAGCAACTGCTCCTCCAGTATCCCCCGAGGTAGCAACTAGTACAGTTGTTAAACTATTTGAGTTTCTGTTGATGTAACCTAAACTTCTTGCCATGAATCTAGCACCTACATCCTTAAATGCGAGTGTTGGTCCATGAAAGAGTTCTAGCGAAAAAATATTATCATCAATTTTAACAAGAGGAAAGTCAAAATTTAGTGTTTCATCAATTATTGAAATTAGTTTATTTTTTGGGATGCAATTTCCAATAAAATTTTTTATTGAGTGAAACGCAATTTCATTCAAGCTATATTTTTCTATTTCATTTATAATTTTATTTGGAATTTTTTTTGTCTCTAAAGGAAAATATAAACCTCTATCAGGAGCGATTCCATTTTTAACTGCACTGCTAAAATCAACATGTTTAGATGAATGATTTAAACTTTGATAAATCATCTTTCAATCACTTTTACACCTTCATTATTTATTTTTGAAATAAAGGTTTTAAATTTAATTTTATTATTGGAAAAAATTTCTTCAAAACCTATTTTAACTTTTAAGGCTGTTTCTTTTCCCTTTGACATTGAAAATATTGAAGGGCCTGATCCTGAAATACCGCATCCAAGTGCTCCATTTTTAATTGCTGATTCTTTTAATAAATAATAGTCAGGAATTAATTTAGCCCTATATTCTTCAACAATTTCATCAACTAAACATCTAGATATTAGTTCATAGTTGTTAGAATAAAGACCACTTATTAATCCTCCTAAATTTGCTGTTTGTTTTATAACTTTATTCATTGAAATTTTTTTATTTGTTATTTCTCTTACCATAGATGTTTTTATTTCAATTTCTGGGTGTATAATTGTAATATATATATCATTTGGATATGGGAGTTTTAAAATGTCTAGTGAACTCAAGTCCCTGACTAAAGTAAATCCACCAAACATGGTTGGAGCGATATTATCTGCATGAGCTTGTCCACTTGCATATGTCTCACCTACAACTGCATGATTTATTAGATCAATTTTTTTTATGTTTCTTTCCAATAAATAATTTATTCCATATACTGCAGCTACTGCACTTGATGCGCTACTACCTAATCCGCTTCCAACAGAAACTTTTTTTATTATCTCAATTTCAAAACCAAATTTGGAGGGATATTTTTTAAGGTATGATTTTGCAGCAATTCCAGCAACGTTTTTTTCGATTTTGGTAGATATATCAGCGCCATTTATTTTTAGAATTCTTAGACCAGGTGTTTTAGATTTTTTTATTAACATTTCATCTCCAGTATGATCTAAACAAATTCCTAGTATATCAAAACCACAGGAAACATTTGCAACACTCGAGGGTGAGACTACTTTTATTGATTCCATAATTATTTTTTTCCTATTCTTATGATATCAGCAAAAACTCCAGCTGCAGTCACATCACCGCCAGCTCCTGCTCCTTTGACAATTAGAGGTTGATCAAAATATCTATTAGTGTAGAATAGAATAATATTGTCACTACCCTCTAAATTATAAAAATCATGATTCTCATCAATGTGTTTCAATCCAACTCTCGCAATTCCATCTTCTAGTTGAGCAACATATTTTAGTTTACAATTTTTATTAATTGCCCTATTTAAGATACTAAAGAAATAATTTGAATTATCTTTCAGAATATCGTAAAATTCTTCTTTTGATTTTGCTTTTTTAATTTCTTTTGGCAGAAATGAATCATTTTTAATATCATTCATTTCAAGGTCATATCCCGATTCTCTAGCTAAAATTAATATTTTTCTGGCCACATCAACACCACTCAAGTCAATACTTGGATCAGGTTCAGTAAATCCCAATTTTTCTGCTTTTAAAACAACATCGACAAATGGTGTTTCTGTATTAAATTTGTTGAAAATATAATTTAAACTTCCAGATAAAATTGCTTGAATTTTTAAAATTCGGTCTCCCGATGCAACTAAATTATTTAAAGTATCAATTATAGGAAGTCCAGCACCAACATTAGTTTCAAACAAAAAAGGACTGTTATATTTTCGAGAAATACTTTTTAAAAGCTTATAATTTTTTAGCTCATCAGCACAAGCAATTTTATTACAAGTAACAACACCAATACTGTTTCTTAAATACTTATGATATTCTTTAGATATTTTTTCATTTGCAGTATTATCTATGAAAATAGTATTTCTTAAATTTTTTGATTTTATGTGCTCAAAATATTTATTTCTATCAGCATTTTCTCCATTTATTAATAATTTTTCCCACTCAGATAATTTAAGAGGTTTATTACTTAAAATCATTTTTTTTGAGTTGGATAACCCCATTACATTAATTTTAAGACTTAGATTTTCTAATAAATATTTTTCTTGTTGGTTGATTTGATTAATTAATTTTTTACCAACATTTCCAACACCTGTAATAAATAGATTTAATTCTTTAATTTGAGCTTCAAAAAAACTTTCATGTAGAGTATTTAGGGCTTTCACAAGATTATTACTATCAATCATTATGGAAATATTCCTTTCAGATGCTCCTTGCGCAATTGCTCTTATATTTATGTTGTTTGAACCTAAGCTACTGAATAATTTTCCACTTATTCCTTGATAATCTTTCATTTTATCTCCAACAATTGCAATATTTACCATATCGTTCTCAATTATAGCTGGGTGTACTTTTCCAAAATTTATTTCGAATTTGAATTCTTCATCAATAAATTCTTTTGCTTTATTTGAATCGGAAGATTTAACCCCTATGCAAATTGAATATTCAGAAGATGCTTGGGTTATCATAATTATATTAATTTCAGCATTTGTAATTGATTTAAATAATCTGCTTGAAAAGCCAGGAACCCCAATCATTCCATTTCCTTCAAGAGTTATCAAGGAAATGTTATCAATATGACTAATGCCCTTAACAATTTGATCATTTAATTTGGTTTTTATTCCAATTAATGTACCCAAATCTCTTGGTTTAAAAGTGTTTTTTATTGCAATTGGGATATTTTTTTTCATAACTGGCTGAAGAGTAGGAGGGTATATTACTTTTGCACCAAAATGAGATAGTTCCATTGCTTCAAAATAAGATAAGTTTGGGATTGGTTGAGCTTGTTTTACAAGTCTTGGATTAGCTGTAAACATTCCACTAACATCAGTCCATATCTCGAGAATTTCAGCGTTAAGAATATTTGAAAATATTGCAGCTGAATAATCTGACCCACCTCTACCTAGGGTTGTAGTATCACCATTTTCGTCGGAGGCAATGAATCCAGGTAAAATAACTAGATCTGTATTTTCATTTTTAAAAAAATCATCGATCTTTTTTTTTGTGAGGTCAAAATCAACAATTTGTCGGTTATTTTGATTAAAGGTCCATATGAGATCTCTAGAATCTTTATGTACGATGTTTAATTTTTTAGATTTTAAAATTTCATATATAATTGTGCTAGATAAAATTTCTCCATAACTTAAAATTCTTGAGGAACTTTTTTTTGTAAACTCCCTTAAGGCCTCTACTGAAGATAGCAAGTCTTTTATCTCATTAATTTTAATATTTAAAAAATTAATTATTTTTTTTTGACTTTCATTTTTTAGAGATTCATTAATCAAATCAAGATGTCTTTTTTTTAACAAATTAATTTTTTGGTTATATGAATTGTCTCCCCTTGCAGCTAAGTGTGTCATGGAAAGAAGAGTGTCCGTTATTCCTGACAGTGCCGAAACAACAACGAATGTACTCCTTCTATTTTTTTTTAAGATATTAAATACACAATCTATTGCTTCTGAGTTTGCAACTGATGTACCTCCAAATTTTATTACTTTCATTATAAAAAATATATAAGATATTGATTATAAATTATTTACCTAAATAATTTATGTTGGCAACATTATCGCTTTCATAAAAACATAATGCAAAAGTAAATTAAAATGTTATGATTCTCTTTGAAAAACGTTTTAAAATTTGTTAAAGATTAATTAGAAATTGTCAAAATTTCTTCTTTTTTGTTGTGATCAATTTTTAATGAATCACCTTCAGCTATAACATTATTTACTATTTGTTCAGCTATTAGATCTTCAACATATTTTTGGAGTGCTCTTTTCAGGGGTCTTGCACCAAACTTGTCATCATAACCTTTCTCTACAATAAAATCTTTCGCACTACTTGTTAAATTAACTGAATAACCTAGTTTTTTTATTCTACTAGTTAGCTTAAGTAGTTCAATATCAACGATTTTACTTATATCTTTTTTTGTTAGTGAATTGAATATCACAAAATCATCAATTCTATTTAAAAACTCCGGAGCAAATGTTTTCTTTAAAGCATTTTCAATAACACTTTTTTTAATTTCTGTAGATTGAGATTTTTGAGAAGATGTTTCAAATCCGACTCCTGTTCCAAAATCTTTTACTTGTCTTGCACCAATATTAGAAGTCATAATAATTATGGTATTTTGAAAATTAACTTTTCTGCCCAAGCTATCAGTCAAAAACCCATCGTCAAGAACTTGCAATAGCATATTAAACACGTCAGGATGAGCTTTTTCAACTTCATCCATTAATATAACTGAATAAGGACGTCTTCTCACCTTTTCACTAAGTTGACCACCTTCTTCATAACCGACATAGCCAGGTGGAGCACCAATTAATCTTGAAATAGCAAACTTCTCCATGTATTCGCTCATATCAATTCTAATTAAACTTTCATCTGAGTCAAAGATTTCTTCAGCGAGAATCTTTGCAAGTTGAGTTTTTCCAACACCTGTTTGGCCCAGAAAGATAAATGAACCAATTGGTTTATCTGGTGCTTTTAATCCAGATCTATTTCTTTGAATTGCTTTGACAACTTTTTCAACTGCCTGTTCTTGTCCAATCAGCTTCTTTGATATAATTGATGCTAATTTCGATAGTTTATTTTTTTCAGAATTAACAATTTTATTGACCGGAATATTTGTGATCATTGAAACCACATCGGCGATTTGATTTTCATCAACTTGAACTCTATTTTTTTTAGATACCTCATTCCATTCTTCTTGTGCATCTAATAATTTTTTTTCAATTCTTTTTTCATCATCCCGAAGCTTAGCTGCTTCTTCATATTTTTGTTTTTTTACAACTGAATTTTTTTGTTTTCTAATATAATCTAGCTCCTCTTCAAGTTTAACGACTTCTTTGGGAACCGTAACATTCATCAGATGAACTCTTGATCCTGCTTCGTCCAAAGCATCAATTGCTTTGTCAGGTAAAAATCTGTCAGAAATATATCTTGAACTTAGGTCAACACAAGCCTCCAATGCCTTATCTGTATAATATACATTATGATGACTTTCGTATCTATCTTTTATATTTTTAAGAATTTCAAGTGTTTCCTCAGGAGATGTTTCTTCAACTAAAATTTTTTGGAATCTTCTTTCTAACGCTCCATCTTTTTCAATATTTTGTCTATACTCATCGAGCGTTGTAGCACCTATACATTGAATTTCACCTCTTGCAAGCGCTGGTTTAAACATATTTGATGCATCTAAGCTACCAGTTGCTCCACCTGCCCCAACTATTGTATGGATTTCATCAATGAAGAGAATTATATCATCGTTTTTTTCCAATTCATTCATTACAGCTTTCATTCTTTCTTCAAATTGTCCTCTATATTTTGTACCGGCTACTAGACTGGCTAGATCAAGTGTAACTAATCTTTTATTATAAAGTATTCTTGAAACTCTTTTTTGAATAATTCTTAATGCTAAGCCTTCAGCGATTGCTGATTTACCAACTCCGGGTTCTCCGATCAAAAGAGGGTTATTTTTTTTCCTTCGACTTAAAATTTGTGATACTCTCTCAATTTCTTTTTCCCTTCCAACTACTGGGTCTAATTTATCTTTTGACGCTAAATCTGTTAAATCCCTTCCAAAATTGTCTAGAACTGGTGTTTTAGATTTTGTTCTTGATTTAGATTGTGAGGAAGCAATAAATAAGTTTTCTTTTTTTTCACTATCACCTTCATTATCTTTTTCCTCTGGAAATGAGGATTCTCCTGTTATCTTTTCATAATCATCAGAATCTTTAGAAATTAAAAGCTTAAACTTTTCTTTTACTGATTCGTAATCAATACTAAGATTAAAGAGTAGTTTGGTAGTGGGGTCATTTTCATTGCGAAGGATACACAACAGCAGGTGAACAGTATTAATTAAATCACTCTGAAAAAGCTTTGCTTCTAGAAAAGTTGTTTTAAGAGCTCTTTCAGCTTGCCTTGTTAAATGTAGATTCTTTTTATCGTTGACATTATTATTTGTTTCTATAACTGCAGGGTTAAGGATTTCAACTTTTTTTCTTAATAATTCAAGGTCAACATTTAAAGAGGTTAATATTGAAATAGCTTTTCCTGACCCATCCCTTAGGATTCCAAGCATAAGATGTTCAGTTCCAATAAAATTATGTCCTAACCTAAGAGCTTCCTCTTTGCTGTAAGCTATTACATCTTTAACTCTAGGCGAAAAATTATCATCCATATTATTAAGCAGTATTTTTATTATTTATACTCAAAAAATGTTCCATTTCCCATACTATCCGATAAAATGACAAAAAAAAATCGATTTATCAAAACTCAAGTTGTTAAAAATTTATAATAATTATCACTATTTAAATGTTAATAAATTTCTATTAAAACCAATTTCTTTTACTATTTGTTTACTTATATATGGTTATTTTCGTTTAAACCAAAATTCTAAATAATGACATCCGAAGAAAAGTTGATACCAATTAATATTGAAGAAGAAATGAAATCTTCTTACATTGATTATTCAATGTCTGTCATTGTGTCACGTGCTCTGCCAGATGTACGTGATGGTTTAAAACCAGTTCACCGAAGAGTTTTATTTGGGATGCATGACATGGGAATAAGATCCAATACTGCATATAGAAAATCTGCAAGAATAGTTGGCGATGTTTTAGGAAAATACCACCCCCATGGAGATTCCTCTGTTTATGATACCATGGTTCGCATGGCTCAGGAATGGAGCCTAAGATACTTATTAGTTGATGGTCAGGGCAATTTTGGTTCCGTGGATGGTGATAGTCCAGCTGCAATGAGGTATACAGAGGCACGAATGAAAAAAATATCAGAAGATATGTTGGCTGATATTGAAAAGGATACGGTTGATCATCAATTAAATTTTGATGATACATTAAAAGAACCAACTGTACTCCCTACAAAAATTCCTAATCTATTGGTTAATGGTGCATCTGGTATTGCTGTTGGAATGGCTACGAATATGCCCCCGCATAATTTGAATGAGATTATTGATGGAACCGTTGCTTACATAGATAATAATTCTATTGAGATTGAAGAATTGATGAAATTTGTAAAAGCTCCTGATTTTCCGACGGGAGGAATCATATATGGTTACGATGGGGTTAAGGATGCTTTCGAAACTGGTAGAGGAAGGGTAGTTATAAGAGGAAAGGCTGTTATAGAGGAGGTTGATGGAAGAGAATCTATTATTGTGTCTGAGATTCCTTTTCAGATAAATAAAGCTGAAATGATTAGAAAAACAGCTGAGCTTGTTAACGATAAAAAAATTGAAGGTATTTCAAATATTAGAGATGAATCTGATAGAAAAGGTATGCGGATAGTATACATTTTAAAACGCGATGCAATCCCTAATATAGTTCTGAACAAATTATATAAATACACCTCTCTTCAGTCATCATTTAGTGTTAATAATATTGCACTAGTCAACGGTAAGCCACAGATGTTAAATCTAAAAGATATGATATTGCATTTTGTTGATCACCGTCACGACGTGGTTGTAAGGAGAACAAAATTTGAACTTAAAAAAGCTGAGGATAGATCACATATTCTGGAAGGGTTAATTATTGCCTCTGATAATATTGATAAAGTAATCAAAATAATAAGAGGTTCTAAAAGTCCTGAGGATGCCAGAGATAATTTAATTAAGGAATTTGAGCTCTCTGACATTCAGTCAAAAGCCATTGTTGAAATGAGGCTAAGGCAGTTAACAGGTCTTGAACAAAATAAATTACGCTCAGAATTTGAAACCCTTCAAAAAACTATTTCAGATCTTAAAAAGATTCTTGAAAAGAAAAATTTAAGAATGGAGATTATAAAAGATGAATTGATTGAAATTAAAGAAAAATATGGAGATGAAAGAAGATCTGAAATTGAATATGCAGGAGGAACTTTTAGTATTGAGGATATTATACCTGATGAGAAGGTTGTAATAACAATATCTCATGCTGGTTATATCAAAAGAACCTCTTTGTCTGAATACAAAACACAAAATAGAGGGGGTGTTGGTCAAAAAGCATCTACTACAAGGAATGAAGATTTCTTAGAGGATCTTTTTGTAGGAACTAACCATCAATATATGCTCTTTTTTACTCAAAAAGGAAAGTGTTTTTGGATGAGAGTCTATGAAATCCCTGAGGGTTCAAAAACAGCAAAAGGTAGAGCGATTCAGAATTTAATTAATATTGAACAAGATGATAAGGTTAAGGCTTTTATTTGTACACAAGATTTGAAAGATGAAGATTATATAAATAATCATTTTGTTATAATGGCAACTAAAAAGGGGCAGGTTAAAAAAACTTCTTTAGAGAAGTATTCAAGACCAAGATCTAATGGAATTAATGCTATAACTATAAAGGACGGTGATGAGTTATTAGAAGCAAAATTAACTAATGGAAGCAGTCATATTATTCTTGCAGTTAAATCAGGAAAAGCTATAAGATTTGAAGAAAGCAAGACTAGACCAATGGGAAGGGGTGCCTCCGGTGTTCGCGGTATAAGATTAAAGAGTGATTTAGATGAAGTAATAGGTATGGTTTCAGCAAATGATATGGATGCAAATATATTAGTTGTATCTGAAAATGGTTATGGTAAAAGATCTAGTTTAGACAACTACAGAATAACCAATCGTGGAGGAAAGGGAGTCAAGACAATATCTATTACTGAAAAGACAGGTCAATTAGTTTCAATAAAAAGTGTTTCTGATATGGACGATTTAATGATAATTAATAAATCTGGTATTGCAATTAGAATAGAAGTTGCAAATCTTCGGGTAATGGGAAGAGCTACTCAAGGTGTTAAGTTAATTAACTTAAAGGAATCTGATCAAATTGCTGCTGTTGCAAAAGTTATGAAGGATGATGAAACCATTGAGGATATAGATGAAATTGAGGTTAATTAATTTTTACTTATAACAAAACTTCCTACTTTTGCAAAAAAATAATAGCCAATGAAAAATATAATAATTTCACTCATTCTTCTTTTCTCTACACAACTTCTGAGCCAGAAAAAGGAACTGAAACTTGCTCAAAAAGCTTACAACAAGGGTGACCTATTATCAGCAGAATCAATTATAAATCAGAATAAGGATTTATTTGATTCTTCTGAGGATAAAATCAAAAATCAAGTTTTGTTTTTAACTGCAAAAATAAATAATGACAATAAAAATTATGAATTAGCATTTGAATCATATATGTTGTTAAAATTAATTCCATCAATGCAAAGCGAGATTAATTCAAATATAAATTCATTTAGAGAAACCCTTATTGATAAAGCAATTAATGAAAGTGATAATAAGGAGTTTTTAAAATCCTCGAGAAAACTTTTCATGGCATATATGATTATGCCCGAAACAAGTGAGGATTATTTATATTACGCGGCTTCAAATGCAATTAATGGGAATGATTACAGTAAGGCCTTAGAATATTATTTGAAATTAAAAGAAATAAAGTATGATGGTATAAAAACTAAATTTTATGTTACAGATACTAAATCAAATAAGGAATCGGAAGTATCTGAGGCAGAATATAATATTTTTCAAAAATCAAAAAATTATTCAAATCCTAGAACTGAGAATACGAAATCCCTTTACCCCGAGATAGTTAAAAATATTGCACTTATTTATGCCCAACAACTTGATGAACCTGATAAAGCATTGGAAGCTGTCAGGGAGGCAAGGGTTGATAATCCAGATGATATTGGTTTAATACTAACTGCAGCTGAAATATATATTAAGTTAGATGAAAAGGAAAAGTTTATTGAATTGGTTTCTCAGGCTATTGAAAAAGATCCGAATAATGCGGTACTATATTTTAATTTGGGTGTTGTTAATAGAGATTTAGGATATTTAGTTGAATCCAGAAAATTTTATGAAAAAGCAATTGAAATAGATCCAAAATATGAGGCTGCTTATTTTAACTTAACATCCTTAATACTTGATGGAGAGTCAGATATAGTAGATGAGATGAATTCTTTGGGAACATCAAGAGCCGATAATGCTAGGTATGATTTATTGAAAGAAAAAAGAGAATCTTTATACCTTGAATGTGTCCCATTACTAAAAAAACTAGTAGAAATAAATGATAACCCAGAAGCCATAAGAACTTTAATGAATATCTACGGTACTATAGGTGATAACCAGGGATATCTTGAGATGAAAAAGCTATTGGAATAAAAAAATTAAAATAGATATTTCATTTTTTACTTTTGTGCTTTTAATTAAAAATTAATCAATTTTGAACAATTTTTGGATATTTTTTATTAACAAGCAGCCCCTATTATACAAAATTTTTCTCTTTCTTTTATCTACTAGCTTTGTAGTTTACCTTTTTCCAAAAGGAGGTCAATTTCAATATGAATTCCAAAAAGGAAAATTGTGGCAACATCAAACTCTTTATGCTCCATTTGATTTTACAATTCAAAAGTCTATGAATGAAGTTAGCGAAGAGGAAGATAAAATTAGGACTGAACAGCCGAGATATTATAGATTTAATACTTTGATTTTTGAAAAGGTTAAATTAGAATATTCTCTCAAATTTCAACAATTTTTTTCAGACGAAAACCAAAATCAAAATCTATATACTTTTGGTGAGGATCTTATGCATGAGATATATCAAAATGGATTATTGAGTTTAAATTTTGAATCAGAAATTAAAGACCTTTATTTAATAATTGATAATGAAGAGAGGTTTTTAAGTTTTGATCAAATTTTTAGATTAGAAAATTTGGATGATTTTATATCCAAGAAAACAAATGAATTTGTTTATAGAAAATATAAAAATCAATATTATTCATTATTTTTTGAAATTATTGAGCCAAATGTTTTTATTGATGACGAATTTACAAATCAATCAATTGAAAAAGCTTTGAGTTTAATTTCTCCAACAAGAGATTTTATAAAAAAAGGCTCTTTAGTTATTGCTCAAGGAGAGATGGTTGAGGGAGAAAATTTTCTTAAACTTCAATCTTTAAGAAGTGAGTATTTGTCAATGGATGTATCCGAAAATCAAAAAATAACCATTATGTTCGGATATTCTATTCTAGTAGGTATTATATTCTTGATGTTAATTTTATTTATTAAAAATTATCGCCTTAGTATCTACGAAAGCAATAAAGACTTGACATTTATTTTCTTAAACGTTTTAATTCTAATAACTGTTCTAATAATTACACTTAAATTCAAAAACAATTATTTTTACGCAGTACCATTATGTATACTTCCTTTAATATTAAAAACCTTTTTTGACGCGAGGTTGGGTTTATTTACTCACGTCTTAACAGTTTTATTGATGGGTTTTATTGTGCCAAATGGATTTGAGTTTATTTTTATTCAAATAATCGCTGGAATAGTTATAATTCAAACTAATACTGATTTGCATAAACGTGCTAGTATTTTTATTTCAGTAGCACAAATAGTTATCATATACCTTTTAAGTTATTTTTCTTTTTCTATAACACATGAAGGAAATCTAAATTCGTTAAACTTTAATATTATGAGCTTTTTTTTACTTAATGGGATGCTGACACTTTTTGTTCAGCCTTTAATTTATGTATATGAAAAATTATTTGGTTTGGTTTCAGATATTACACTATTGGAGTTTTCGGATACTAATTCTATTTTGTTGAAAGAACTTTCTGAAAAAGCTCCTGGAACATTTAATCATTCACTCCAGGTTGCAAATTTAGCTGAAGCAGCAGCAAATGAAATTGGAGCAAATAGTCTACTAGTTAGAGTGGGTAGTTTATATCATGACATTGGTAAAATGAAGTCTCCTTCTTACTACTCTGAGAATCAAAAATCAAATGTTTCTCCACACGAAGATTTAACACCAAAAAAAAGTGCGGAAATAATTATTGATCATGTAAGTGAAGGAATTTTTATTGCTAAAAAAAATAATCTACCAGATAGGGTTATTGATTTTATTAGAACTCACCACGGAACAACGAATGTTTATTTTTTTTTAAAAAAGGAAATCGAGTTAAGAGGAGAAGATAATGTTAACAAAGAAGATTTTAAATATCCAGGACCACTTCCTTTTTCAAAAGAAACTGCAATTTTAATGATGGCAGATTCTGTAGAAGCTGCATCAAAAAGTTTAAGAACCCCAAATTATGAGAAGATTAATAAATTTGTTAATCAATTAATTGATAAACAGATGATTTCAGGTCAATTTAAGTTCTCAAATATAACCTTGATGGAGATCGAGTTGGTTAAAAAAATTTTAATAAAAAAATTAGTTAATATTTATCATTTAAGAATTGAATACCCAAAATAATTTTACTTAATAATATTTGTAGTTACATCCTTAAATTTTAGATTTGCAAGGTTATTTAAATAAAAATAGGAGGGGTGCCAGAGTGGTAATGGAGCAGATTGCTAATCTGTCAACGGGTAACCGTTGCCCGGGTTCGAATCCCGGTCCCTCCGCATTAAAGGTCGCGTAGCTCAGCTGGATAGAGCATCTGCCTTCTAAGCAGACGGTCACAGGTTCGAATCCTGTCGCGATCACTAACAACCTTTTTATATTCAGAGGGTTATTTTGTTAAAATGGATAATCAGTCGAGTTGAAAATTATGATTTAATTACAGATGAAATGGATCAAACGATCTTAGAAACAAATCCTAATTATAAAGTTGTTGATTCTATTTTTAAAAAAATGAAAAGGGATACTTATTTTATTTAATGGAAATTAAATGGAGATTAGGTTTTTAATAACCTTCAACTAATTTGATTATAAAAACAAAATGTGATGTAGCACCTAATAAAACAAATATATGCCAATATACATGATTAAAATATATGCTTTCCCACTTATAAAAAATAGTTCCAAAAGAATAGAATAATCCACCTAGAATTAGGTAAAATAATAATTCTTTTGAAAGTAATGAATAAACATTGTCAAAATCAATTATTATTAACCAACCCATAAATAAATATAAAAAAAGTGAAAAGTTCATGAATTTGTTTATGTACAAAAGTTTGTAGATCGTACCAATAATTGAAAGTACCCATATAATCACTAAGATAAGTATACCACTAGTATCATATAAAACAGTCAAGCAAACAGGAGTGTAGGTTCCAGCAATCAAATAAAATATTCCTATGTGGTCAATTTTTTGCCATTTTTTCTTTCTATTTCCTATTTGAGCATGGTATATACTTGAAGTGATAAATAAAAATAATAGTGAAAACCCATAAACTAAAAATCCATAAGTGGCTTTGAATGATTTAGTATTTGAAAAAGCAATAAAATAAATAATACCAATTAAACTGATTATTGAACCAAAACTATGGGTGTATACATTCCATCGTTCTTCTTTAGAAAGTTTATTTAGCACTTTAAAATATATATTAGAAATAAAGTTTAATTGATTTTTTTAAAATTAATGGATTTAAATAAATTTACTTTAAGTTTTATTAAAATCTCTGATAAAAAATTATATATTTTTACAAGAAATTTTTTTATGAAAATTGGAATACCTAAAGAAATTAAACCTCAAGAAGCTAGGGTGGGTATTACTCCCTCTGGAGCTGCAACGCTGATTTCTGATGGTCATGAGGTTTGTATAGAAAAAAGTGCTGGGATTAATAGTGGATTTAGTGATAAGGATTATGAAAATGCTGGTTGTTTAATTTTAGAATCAGCAGATGAAATATTTTCTATTGCAGAGATGATAGTTAAGGTTAAGGAGCCAATGAATTCTGAATATAAATTAATAAAACCTAATCAAATAATTTTTACGTATTTCCATTTTGCATCAAGTGAATCCCTCACAAAAGCTATGATTAAAAGTAGATCTATTTGTATAGCATATGAAACAGTTGAAAAAAATGGTGCTTTGCCTTTATTAGTTCCCATGTCAGAGGTGGCAGGTAGAATGGCAACTCAACAAGGGGCAAAATTTTTGGAAAAACCTCAAGGAGGTTCTGGAATTCTATTAGGTGGGGTTCCTGGTGTAGCTCCAGCAAATGTATTGATATTAGGTGCGGGTGTTGCGGGAACAGAAGCTGCAAGGATGGCTGCTGGACTTGGTGCCAATGTCACTTTATTAGATAATAACTTAGAAAGATTAAAAACTTTAGCTGATATTCTCCCTCCAAATGTAACTGTTTTATTTTCAGATTCTTTTACAATAAATGAGCATATTGAAAAATCGCATCTAATTATAGGTACAGTTTTAATTCCAGGCGCAAAGGCTCCGAACTTAATTACAAGGAAAATGTTAAAGACCATGAATAAAGGAACAGTTCTTGTTGATGTAGCAATCGATCAGGGTGGTTGTTTTGAATCAAGTATTCCTACAACTCATGAAAATCCAATTAATATTATTGATGGAATTGTTCATTATGCAGTTACCAATATGCCCGGAGCAGTTCCAAACACTTCTACAAGAGCATTGACAAATGCAACAATATCATATACAAGAGAATTGGCCTCAAGAGGTTGGAAAGCTGCATGTATGGAAAATCCATCCCTGGCTAAGGGTTTAAATATAATTAATGGAAAAGTAGTACATGATGAAGTTGCAGAAGCCTTTTCTATGTCACCAGTTAAAATGGATAAGTTTTTGATCTAAAAATATAGTATATTTGAATGTGAAAGTTACGCCAACTAACTTTAATTTTTTTATGTTTTTTAAGCTTCCGTCTGCATGGTGGTCAGGAGTCAGATTATATAGTATTAATGAAGCCGAGTGTGTCGTTAAAGTGAAACACAGATGGATCAATCAAAACCCCTTTAGGTCAATTTTCTGGGCAGTTCAGGGAATGGCTGCAGAAATGACAACCGGTGCTTTTTTAATGCGTGAAATTAATCTTAGTGGTAAAAATATATCTATGTTAGTTTCCAATAATACTGCTAAGTTTACAAAAAAGGCCACCGGCAGAATTCGTTTTGTATGTAACAAAGGATTAGAAGTAAAAAAATTAATACAAAAGGCCATAGATACTGGAGAAGCACAAACCCTTTGGATCGATTCCACTGGATATAATGAAGATGATACAATTGTTTCTCATTTTTCCTTTGAATGGTCTGTTAAAACTAGAAAAAAATGAAACCACCTTTTTTTAATGATTTATCTATCCCAGTAATAGCTGCACCAATGTTCTTAATTTCTGGACCAGAGCTAGTTATTTCCTGCTGTAAAAATGGAATTGTAGGAACCTTTCCCGCTCTCAATAACAGATCAACTGAGGGTTTTGAACAGTGGGTAATTCAAATTAAAAACGAACTAAAAGATTTTGAAAATAAAACTGGAAAAAAAGCTGCTCCATATGGTGTAAACTTAATTGTTCATCCAACAAATATGAGAGTTCAGGCAGATTTAGCAATTTGTATAAAACACAAAGTTCCAATTATTATTACATCTTTAGGAGCTGTTCCTGAATTAGTTGACAGTGTTCAATCCTATGGAGGTTTAGTTTATCACGATGTTATAAAAAGAAGACACGCTGAAAAAGCTTCTGAGGCTGGTGTGGATGGACTGATACTGGTTGCCGCTGGTGCGGGAGGTCATGCGGGTACATTACATCCAATTCCATTAATTAATCAAATTCGTAGTTTTTTTGATAAAACAATTTTACTTTCAGGCTGTCTGAGTTCAGGTAAAGATATAGCAAGTGCTATGCAAATGGGTGCTGATTTTGCATTTATGGGAACGAGATTTATTAATGTGAACGAAAGTAATGCAAGTGAGGATTATAAGCAGATGATTATAAATAGCTCAGCTGAGGATATAGTCTACACAGCTGCTGTTTCTGGGGTTCATGGTAGTTTTTTAAGACCCAGTCTTGAGGCAATGGGAATAACTGAAGAACAGTGGTCTAAATCAAAAAAAGTTGATTTTGGAAGTGAACTAGATGCAGCAAAAGCTGAGGCTCAGGCATGGAAAACAATATGGTCAGCTGGTCAAGGTGTTTCAAGTGTTAATGACGTACAAACATGTAAATCACTTATAAATCAGCTTAAATCTGAGTTTAAACAAGCGATTAAAGATCAAACTGAATTTCTAGACATTTTCAGTTGATATTAATTAATCTATAGATAAAAATAGCAGTTCTCATTGTGATGTCTTCAAGTGTATTAAGATTAACTGTTTCATTTTCAGTATGAGCTCCTTCACCCATTACTCCTATTCCATCAATACCGTCTACGTAGTCAGCGACAAATGAAATATCAGCTGCTCCTCTTTTTAAAGGGTCATAAGCCTGAACCTCTCCTTGATTCAATGCAACACTAACATCACTAAATAACTTTAAAAGTTTGATATTTCCATCGGTTGGTTTCATGGCTGGATAGCTATCTTCAAATAAAATTGTAGATTTTGTATTAGGAAGTGCTTGTTCAACAATTTTTTTCATTTTTTTTCTTGCTCTTTCTTTTTGTTCTTCAGAAATAAATCTAAGTCCACCATTTACTCTGGCAGTCTTGGCAACTACGTTAGTTTTTCCATATACATTTGCTTCACTTTTAGATTTATCAAAATTTACTATAGTTCCTCCCATTATAACTCCTGGATTAAAGGTTAATAACTTTTCTCCTCTGACTTCTTCATAAAATCGATTTAAAATTCTACTAATTTCAAAAATTGCACCCGCACCAACCTCTTTACTAAAAATCCCGGATGAATGACTTCTTTTTCCAATAGTTGAAACACTCCAGTTTGATGATCCTCTTCTTGCTATTGTTGCATGATTAAGGCCTGTTGAATTTTCAAAACCAATAGCTATATCACTTAATTTTCCTGCCTGAATTAAATCTTTTCTTGATATTGATAGTGGTTTTCCAGAACTTTCTTCATCTCCAATTAATGCTATTGTTATGGTTGAATCATTTAATAAATTTAATTGATACAACGCTTTTAGTGCATATAGAGCAACTACATTTCCACCTTTCATATCGTTTCCGCCAGGAGCAAAGGCTATTGAATCTTTTCTTACAAAAGTTTGGAAAGTACTGTTTTCCTCAAAAACAGTGTCAAGATGTCCTATAAGCAAAAGTTTTTTTCCTTTAGATCCATTTCTAAAAGCAAACATGTGTCCAGCTCTATTCATTTCATCTGGCATATCAATCCATTTGGTTTTAAATCCAATTTTGTCAAATGCTGATTTGAATTCATAACCAACCTTTTTTACCCCGATTTTGTTTAAAGTTCCACTATTAATATTTACAACCTTTTCTAAAAAATCAATTGATTCTTCCTTGTTTTCTTTAACTAACTTGATTATCTCTTTTTCAATTTGAGATAAAAAAGTTTGACTTTTTAAATTGTAATTAAATGCTAATAAAATAAGTATGATTAAAAATTTTCTTCTGTTAATCATATTTAAATTTTTTTGGTTAAAAATTTAACGAACTTATTTTTTTCAAAGAATATTTTAAGCATTACTTTTAATGATGTATATGTCGGAATTGCAAAAATTAGTCCCAATGTTCCAAAAAGAGTCCCAGCAACAATTATTACTATAAAAATCTCTAATGGATGGGATTTAACACTTTTCGAAAAAATATAAGGTTGACTAACAAAGTTGTCAATTATTTGTCCAAAAAGAAAACCCGAAATAGCATAAATGGTTTTAGGTAATACAACCTCTGAAAATGAGCTGTCTATAAAACTTGTCATAGTCAAAAAACTAATAAGAATTACACCAATCATGGGACCTAAGTAAGGAATTAAATTTAGCAAAGCACATAAAAAAGCTATAATAAATGGATTTGGAACATCAATAATCTTCAGGGTGGTAAAATAAATGATTAATAAAATGGTAATTTGGATAACAAGTCCAATAAAATATCTTGAAAGTAAATTTTTAATTTTTTCAATACCAATTTTAAATTTTTCAACATAATTTTCATTAACAAATACAAGAATAAAGTTTTCTATTATTTTTCTGTCTTTTAGGAAGAAAAATAATGCAAAAATTACTGAGAATAAGCCAATTGTAAAATTACTTAATAATCCTACAAAACTATTTAAGACTAGTGGTATCGCCTCAAATCCGTAACTAAATAGAGAATTATTAGATATATTTTCTTTGTCAATCAGTGGGAAACCCCAGCCTGTAAAATCAGATATTTGAGACATAAAAACCAAAAACTTTTTTTGAATATCATCTACATTCAATAAAGATAAATTATCTCCTTGTTTATAAATCAGTGGGATAAATAATGAAAATAGGCTAAGAAATAGAATTATAAAAGTTAATAGAGTTATTGATGCAGCTGTAAATCGAGATAATTTTAATTTATTTTGAAGCAACAAAACTAGGGGTCTTCCAATTAATGCTATTACAGATGCTATACATAGATAGATAATCAATTCTTTTATACTGTAGATCAAGTATATTAGTAATAAAAAAAATAAGAGTTTTAAAACTGCGTTGATGATTCCTTTTGATATTGAATTTGAATTCATAGTTTAAAGATATAAAACAAAGATCTAAATTAATTTCTCAAAGCTATCAAAGTGCTAATTGTTTGAACTGCAACTATTGCGGCTGTTTCACTTCTTAGTCTATTTTCTCCAAGACTGATTGGATTAAAACCTTTTGATAAAGAAAGTTGAATTTCATCTTTGCTAAAATCACCTTCAGGACCTATAAGTATAATACTGGATTTATTTTCAATAAAAATTTTTGCTAAGTGGGTTTTAGCTGAATCATGGCAATGTGCGATAAATTTTTGTTGATTTTTATTAGAATTTACAAAATCTTTAAAAGAAATAATATCTATGATTTCAGGCAGATAAAATTGTTTTGATTGTTTTATTGCACTGACTAATATTTTATTAAATCTCTTTAAATTGATTCTATCACGAACACTGTGTTTTGATTTTATAAAATGAATTTTATTAACACCTATTTCAGCTGATTTCTCCAGGAACCATTCAATCCTATCGATTTTTTTTGTTGGAGCTATTGCGATTTCAATATTTGATATATTATTATGAATTTTGCATGAGATTTTTTTTATTGAAACAATTTTGCCATGACTAACTTCTAATTTTCCAATCCATTCAAGTCCTCTACCATTTGTGACGGTTATTTTATCGTTTGTTTTTTTTCTCAGTGATTTTAAAATATGTTTTTTTTCTTCATCAGAGAAATTTAATGTTTTAGAGTCTTTTTCTAAGAAATGATTATAAAATATAGTCATATTAAAACTTGATCTTCGATTTAACCTCATAATTCAGATTACTGAAATTCTTTCTCTTATACTTAATATATCCTGCTATTGCAATCATAGCAGCATTATCAGTAGTAAAGGGAATTGGGGGAATATATATTTTCCAGTTTTCTTTTTTCTTTTTTTCAATTAGAAAATTTCGTAAGCTAGTATTGGCTGAAACACCTCCACCAACTGCTATGGATTTTATACTTGTTCTTTTAACAGCTAATTCAATTTTATTAGTGATGTTTTTTATTAAGTTATATTGAATACTACTGCATATGTCATTTAAATTATTTGATATAAAATTTGGGGTTTCTTCATTGTTTCTAGAGATAAAATTAATGAAAGATGTTTTTAAGCCGCTATAACTTATATCCAAACCATTCACTTTTGGGATTGGAAATGTATATTTTTTAGGATTACCTATTTTTGATAAACTATCAATTTTAGGTCCAGAGGGATAATCAAGACCAATTTTTTTTCCACATTTATCAAAAGCTTCGCCAATTGCATCATCTAATGTTCTTCCAATTATTTCCATGTCAAAATAATCTTTGACAATTATTATTTGTGTGTGTCCGCCAGATACATTAACGCCAATAAATGGAAAATCAGGAGGAGTTATTCCTTCATCTTTAATAAAATGAACTAGTAAGTGGGCTTGCATGTGATTAACAGCAATTAAAGGTATTTTTAAACTCATTGAAACTGATTTTGCAAAGCTGTTTCCAACCAATAAAGACCCTAATAATCCTGGCCCTTGTGTACAAGCAATAGCATTAATTTGATTAATGTTAATTTTTGCTTCTTTTAGGGCCTGTTTTACTACAGGTACTATATTAATTTGATGAGCTCTAGAGGCTAGTTCTGGGACAACTCCACCATATTGCTGATGAATTTCTTGGTTTGTTATACAATTTGATAGAACTTTGTTATGATTCAATACAGCTGCTGCAGTTTCATCACATGAAGATTCGATTCCCAGTATGTAGCATGGTTTTTGATTCATAAATGAAATAGTATCTTAAACAAAAATAATGTTTTAGTATCAAACGTAGATATAAAATATTGATTACAGTTTTTACCTCATTGTGCTTGATGGTGGTGATTACTATGTATTTTTTTTATCTTGGAAAAATTCAAAACCAAGTTTTAAAAAAAGTCACGAACACCTTAAAGCAAGAATATGATATCAATTTAAGAATCAATAGTTCAAAGCTTACAATTAAAGATGGTGTAGTATTAAATGATATTTTAATTTTTGATCATAAACAAGACACCCTTGTTTATTTAAAAAAATTAAAAACAAATATCAATTCATATCAAAAACTGATTGATAATGAATATAGGTTCTCACAAATATTTATTGATGGTTTATTTTTAAATATTAAAAAATATGATGGGGAAAATAAAAATAATTTTGAATATTTTATTGACTCTATTAACTTAAAACGTAATTCAAAAATTAAAAATCCAATAGTCTTTGTATCAGATTTCGAAGTATCAAGGAGTAAAATTATACTCCCATCATATAGTTCATCCATTAAAATAATAAACTTAAAGTCTAATGATTTAAATTTTTATGGTGATAATTTTGATGCATTCAATACTTTTGGTGAAATTGATATTAAAGATAATGACAGAATAACATTCAAATCTGATTCAATTTCATTATCAAGTTATAGTTTTTCGGTAAATGATTATCATATTAACTCGAGTTATGGTTCTGCATCTGGTTATTTGAATTATGGTGATTCAATTGATTCAAATAACAAAAGAATTTCCTCTAAATTAGAGTTAAAAAACGTTAATTTAGACAAATTAAAATTACCCCTAAGTAATAAAAACCGACCTAGTTTTTCATCTCGAATGAATATCTCTGGAGATCTGGATTCAATTAATGTTGAAAATATTGTATTTGATTTGGGTGAATCGAAATTTTATGGGGATTTTATCTTATATAATCTTTTTTCAAAAAATGATTTTAATTTTTTAGGTAAAATAAAAACTAATGATTTTAAGCTTAAAAGCATTGAAAGTTTAATAGAACCCTTTCCAAAATCTTTGAATCAAATTAAGAATCATGATATTGAATTTGAATTAAATACAAAATACTCAAAAAAAAGCTGGAATCTCAGTGGAAATCTGTCTTCAATATTTGGTGATTTTAAAATTAATCTATTTGATAAAGCTAGCACTAATCAAAATTTAATTCAGATTAATGAATTAAACCTCCCAAAAATTAACAGCTCTTTACCTAACGGTTTTTTTAGTGGTTCTATAAATTATAAATATGAGAACAATAAATACAAATGGATTTTAAGTAATTCATCCTATAATTTTTTAAATTTTGCACCTATTGAAATTGTTGCAGAGGGAGAAACTAGTTTGAAAAAAGGAAAAATTCTGTTTAGTTTAGGTAATGCCATAGAAATATACAATAGTAGTTTAGATTATGATTTCTCCTCTGATGTTAAAATGTTAAGTTCAGCAATTACATTAAAATCTTTTAATTTATCATTGATAAACAAAAATCTAGGTGACGGAAAGGCTATTTTGAGTGGAGTTTTTAAATCAAAAATTGAAGGTAAGTCGCTTGACGATTCTTCCTATTTTATGACAGTACAGAATATAAAACTAGAGCACAAAAATGGTATATTAAATTCCTCCGATTTTTATATTAATAGTCAGTTTAATTTAGGTGAAAGAAATTTGTCAGTAATTAATTCTTCCTGGTTATATGGAGAAGCAAAAGGAACTTTTGATATATCTAAACTCAGTACTTTAATTAATAATACTTTTTCAGAAACGTTTCCTGCTCTTACTTCACAGAATCTTACATCTCCACAGGAAATATATTTTGATTTCACCCTATCAAAAGATTTAGTTAATATTTTAAATAATGAAATTAAGAGTAAAAATAATTTCAATTTGCTTGGACATTTAAATAGCAAAAAATCTAGATCTTATTTTGATATTGAAATTCCATTTTTTCAATACCAAGATTTTTTTGCTCAAGGTCTGAGAGTAAATATTGATAATAAATCCATTGATAAGGATGCAAAATTTGAAGTTGATAAGCTTTTATACAAATCTGATCCCCTCGGAAAATTTATTTTTGGAAGTAAAAGGGTAGGTGACAAATTATTAATAAATACAAAATTAGAATCATTGATTGATGATGGTAATTCTTTTGACCTTAATTTTTTTATAAATAAAATTTCAAATAATATTAGAGAAATTAATTTGAAGGAGACATTGATCAAATATAATTATATTGACTGGAAACTCAATACCAGTGAGGTTAAACCTATATATTACAATACCTCAAAAAGAATAATTGAAGTTTCAGAAGTAAATTTTGAATCAAATAATTCAGGGATAAATTTTTCTGGTTTTTATAATGATTTAAATAATTTTAATCTTCTATTAGAATTTGATAATGTTAATCTAAATCAAATAATCAAACAAAAAAATACATTTATCACTGATGGTTTTTTTAATTCTAAATTTAATATTAAACGGACACCCAAAAACAATAATCTTAGTTGTCAATTAGTATCAGATAAAATTTATATAAATAATCAAAATATAGGTAAGCTTGAATTTAATTTAAAAGGAAACACACAGATTAATTCTTATTCGATTAATTCTAAATTATTTAAAAACAATAGTGCAGTTTTAGCAGATGGGAATTTAATTTTTGATATGGATCAAACCAAATTAGATTTAGATCTATTATTCAATAATTTTGATATTTCATTTTTATCTCCTCTAGGTAAAAAGTCTATTTCAAATATTCGCGGTTTATTAAATGGACAAGTTAATGTATGGGGTGATATTTCGAATCTGAACAATACAGGGACCCTGAAATTAAATAATTCTAGTTTTTCAATTCCTTATTTAAATACGAGGTATGAAATAGATGATAATGCTCAAATAAATTTATCTAGTAAGAATTTTAACATCCTGCCAACTATTTTAAAAGATTCATTATTTGAAACTAAATCATCCTTGGGTGGAAGTTTTTCTCACACAAGTTTTAAAAATTGGAATATGGATTTAATTTTTGAGCCAAATGGACTTTTGTTACTTAATAAAAAGAAAACTCCTGAGATTTTATTTTATGGTAAAGGATTTTTTACTGGCAACATAAAAATGCGGGGGCCAACAAAAAATCCTCTACTTGAACTATCAGGTGTTACAGCTCCAGGAACATCAATTAAAATTCCCTGGAAAGAAACTAAAGAGATTTCAGATACATCATTTATTACATTTATTGATAAGCAAACGAATTCAGATTCAAAAAATTACATTAATGAAATTCAAAATTTTAAAAATGAGATAAGAGGTTTAGAGATTTTATTTGAACTAGATATAAATAATGATGCTGAAGTTGAAATAGTTATTGATCAATCATCTGGAAGTTACATAAATGGTAGGGGTAATGGTAAATTGTTGATGGAGACAAATACAAGTGGAAAGTTTGACATGTGGGGTGATTTTACTACTTCAAGTGGAGTTTATAATTTTAAAAACATAGGTCTTATAGATAAAAAATTCAATCTTGAATCTGGAGGAACAATCGTTTGGGAAGGTGATCCTTTGGGTGCTAAAATGGATTTAAATGCAACTTATGAAGTTCCTGGAGGTGCTAATCCAGCAATTTTATTGGATAATCCGGGCTTTAATAAAAAAATACCCACTAATGTTGGAATTCATTTACAAGGAAATTTATTAAAACCAGATAATCCAATTTTTGAAATTCTATTTCCGAATACAAGCGGAACAGTTGTTTCAGAAATAAACTATAGATTATCTGATCCTCAGAGAAGTCAATTACAAGCAATTTCATTATTGTCACAAGGAATATTTATTAATGATGTGAGTCTATCTATGCAAGGAATCACAAATAATTTATATGAAAAAGCCTCAGATATATTCACCTCTATTCTTGGAAATAGTGATGAAAAATTAAAGGTAGGTATTAATTATCTGCAAGGTGATAGAAATAATGAATTAGATATTTTTTCTGAAGATAGGCTTGGATTAACCCTTTCAACTCAAGTAAGTGATAAAATTTTAATTAACGGAAAAATTGGGGTACCAGTCGGTGGTGTTAATGAAACTTTAATAGTTGGTGATGTTCAAATTGATTTTATTTTAAATCAGGATGGCTCATTGAAAGCAAAAGTTTTTAATAGAGAAAATGAGTTTAGATACATAGGTGACCAACTTGGATATACTCAAGGCATGGGTCTTTCTTACAATGTAGATTTTGAAAGTTTTAAGGAACTAATTAATAAAATCATAATCAAAGCAGATTAGTTTTTAAAATTTTTTTATTTATAAAATGAAGTTTTTCTATGAAAAATAGAATAGTTAAATTTGGAATCTGTTTCAAAATAAATGAGTAAAATAAAATCAATTGGTGTTTTAACTTCTGGAGGAGACGCTCCTGGAATGAATGCTGCTGTAAGATCTGTTGTAAGATCAAGTGTCTACAATGAAATTGAATGTTATGGCGTATATAAGGGTTATCAGGGCTTAATTGATGGTCTAATCAAGAAATTAGATGCAAGAAGTGTAAATAACATTATAAACAAAGGAGGAACAATCCTAAAAACTGCTAGGTGTAAAGACTTCTTTCAAGAAATCGGAAGAAAAAAAGCCTATCAAAATCTTAAATTACATGGAATTGACTCTCTTATTGTTATAGGTGGAGACGGATCATTTACTGGAGCCATGGTCTTTAGTAAAGAGTTTAATATTCCAGTCATTGGAATACCCGGTACCATTGATAATGATATTTTTGGAACTAGTCATACAATTGGTTATGATACCGCACTAAATACAGTAGTTGAGTCAATAGATAAAATTAGAGATACAGCTATTTCGCACAATAGATTATTTTTTGTAGAAGTAATGGGAAGAGATGCTGGCCACATAGCTTTAAATGCTGGAATTGGTGCTGGTGCAGAAGAAATACTAATACCAGAAGAAAATATGGGTTTAGAAAGACTAATTGAATCATTAAAAAATAGTCAAAAGTCTGGAAAATCATCTAGCATCGTTGTTGTTGCGGAGGGAGATAAGACAGGAAAGAATGTTTTTGAGATAGCTTCATATGTTGAAAACAATATGCCTGAATACGAAGTTAGGGTTTCTGTCTTAGGTCATATGCAAAGGGGAGGTGCACCTTCTTGTTTTGATAGGGTCTTGGCTTCTAGAATGGGAGTTAGTGCCGTTGAAAGTATTTTGAATAAAAAAAGTAATTTAATGGTTGGTATTGAAAATGACGAAATAATTTTATCACCACTTGAGAATGCTGTAAAAGGACAAACAGAAGTAAATAAAAATTTAATAAGAGTATCAGAAATTTTATCAATATAATTTAAAATATATGTCACTTAAAATAGGAATTAATGGTTTTGGTCGAATTGGAAGAATGGTTTTTAGATTAGCTATTCAAGAAGATGACCTGGAAATAGTTGGAATAAACGATTTGTTGGATATTAATCATTTAGCATATTTACTAAAGTATGACTCTGTTCATGGAAATTTTAATGGAAAGATATCAATTGATTCAAATTATCTAATAGTAAATGGAAAAAAGATTAAAATAACTGCTGAAAGAAACCCAAATGAAATAAAATGGGGAGAAATGAATGTTGATGTAGTTGCTGAATGTACTGGAATTTTTACTTCCATAGAAAAAGCTAACTTACACATAGAAGGTGGAGCAAAAAAAGTTGTTATATCTGCTCCATCTCCAGATGCACCAATGTTTGTTATGGGAGTAAATCATAATAAAATTAAATCTAGTGATACCATAGTTTCTAATGCCTCATGTACTACAAATTGTCTGGCTCCAATAGCTAAAGTTTTGAATGATAAGTATAAAATAAGTGAAGGTTTAATGACAACTGTTCATGCTGCAACTGCAACTCAATTTGTCGTTGATGGACCATCTAAAAAAGATTTTAGAGCAGGAAGAAGTTCTTTAATTAATATTATTCCTGCTTCAACTGGAGCTGCTAAGGCAGTTACTAAGGTTATTCCTGAATTAGAGGGTAAACTAACGGGAATGGCATTTAGAGTCCCAACTGCTAATGTATCAGTCGTTGATCTTACTGTTAAGCTTGAAAAGGAAACATCTTATAAGCAAATTAAGGAATCTATGCTAGACGCTTCAGAACATGAATTAAAAGGTATTTTAGGGTATACAGATGAGCTGGTTGCTTCTCAAGATTTCATTGGTGATTCTCGAACATCTATTTTTGATTCATTAGCAGGAATGGAATTAAATAAAAGCTTTTTTAAAATAATTTCTTGGTATGATAATGAATGTGGTTATTCAAGTAAATTAATTGATTTGGCTAGACATATAAATCAAATTTAAATTTATGATCTTAGTTGTTGATAGTGGTTCAACAAAAACTGATTGGATCGGAATAGATAAAAAAGGCTCAGTTCTTTTTTCTACTCAAACACTTGGGTTGAATCCCCAGGTCCTTTCTTCTGCAATTATAAATGAGAGAATTATAAATAATTTTGACCTGTATCAAAATAGAAAAAAAGTTTCCAAGTTATTTTTTTATGGTGCTGGGTGTGGAGTTGCTTCATCAATTAACAGGATAAAGAAGATTTTCTTAGAAATATTTGAAAATGCTATGCTAGATATTAAAGAGGACACTTATGCTGCAGTTTATTCTGTCTCAAAACCCAATACCGCTTCAATTGTTTGTATTTTAGGAACTGGTTCAAATTGTACTTATTTTGATGGTTCAAATATTGAACAAAGAGTCATTTCATTAGGATATGTATTGATGGATGAGGCAAGTGGTAATTTTTATGGAAAACAATTATTAAGAAGTTATTATTTTAATGAAATGCCAAAAAATTATGCAATGGAGTTTGAAAAAGAGTTCAAGTTAGATCCAGATACAATAAAAGAAAGTATTTACAGAAAAGAAAATCCAAATACATATCTAGCCACATTTGCAAAATTTATGATTGACAGAAAAGATCATCCTTTGATGAAAGAGATAATTGTAAAGGGTTTAAAAAGATTTATAGAACATCAAATTTTACAATTTGATGATTGTAAAAGGGTTCCAATTCATTTCGTGGGTTCAATTGCTTTTTATCTTAAGAATGAGATAAAACAAACGCTAAACACTTATGGTTTGTCGCTTGGGAATGTTATTCAAAGACCAATTGATGGCCTTTTAAAATATCATAAAACACTTTTAATCACTTCTTAAATTTACTATTTAACTATCCTTATAAGCAATCATGCTTATCTCAACTCTAACATTTTTGGGTAATGTTTTGACTGCTACAGTTTCTCTAGCTGGTTCTTTTCCATTTTTAAAATATTTCCCATATTCTTCATTTATAATTTGAAAATTATCCATGTTATCAATAAAAATTGAACTTTTGACCACATCATCAAAGTTCATATTTGCTTTCTTTAAAATAGCATTTAAATTTATCATTACTTGTTCAGTTTCTTTCCTTAGGTTGTTTTCGATTAATTCCATTGATTTAGTCATAGGAATTTGTCCTGATATGAATAAGATTTTATCAATTCTTATTGCTTGATTATATGGGCCAATTGGTTCAGGAGCCTCAGTTGTTTTAATAATTTTTTTTTTCATCTTTTTAATTTAAACTTCTATCTGGTTCTCTATTTTTTTCATACTTAATGTCTCTTAAAAGAGATGATTTTATTCCAATGAAAAAATTCCATGATGCACGATTTGAAAATGGGACCCAATTAAAGTTCATTATCCAACTTCTTAGGTCTCTGTCAAATCCAAGGTTTGTGTACGTAAAGCCTTTTCTTTTGAAATCATATCCGGATGATAAACTTATTCTCCATTTAGGTGTTAACTCAATGTTCGAGCTAAACATTAAAGAATTATTACTAAAATCCCTTTGATTTTGATTATTAGAATAAGTTAATGAATATGCAAACTTTAGTGTCCATGGAATTTTACTCATATAAAAAGGATATTCGTTGACTGGTTTAGAATTGTTCTCATACAAACTATTATTCCTATAATCTACAGCCCTTCCAAATAGACCATCATCTCTTCCACCACTTGATGCGGTTTCATTATCACTTTTTTCATCAAACTTCTCATTACCTTTCTTTCGTTCAAACATTTTACTTGAAATCCCATAATTCATATTTACATTAGCACTTGTCATTCTAAATAGACCATCACCATTTTTTATATTAAATGTATTAATTCTTCTATTATTTTCGTCGAGTGCATATGGATCAAAAGTCGCCCCCAAATTCATATTTAACTTATTCTTTAATGCATTAATACCTGTCGAAACTCTAACAGGTGTCCATTTAAATTGATCTGCTTGAATATTGTAACTAGTTGTTATGCTTAATTGATTTAATAATTTAATTTTTTTTGCTTCTAATTTCGTTGTGTCTTTATCTTTTACCTTTGCCTCAAAACTATTATTAATATTTATTCCAATACTACTCCCCGAGCTTCTCCCTGGTTCCCCATATAAACCACCTTCAAATCTGGTGTATGATTCAGTATTTCCATCTGCATCAATAATATATGTATCATAATATTGTTTTTCAAAACTAGGAGAATATCCATAAGAAATTGCAGGTCTAATGGTATGTCGTATTGATTGAATTTTCTTATCATCGCCAAAATTAAAAGTTCCATAAATAGTTGTTCCTAAACTTGCACCAAAACTGTATGTTCTAAAGGCGTCAAATTTTCTTATGGTATCTTTTTTTACAGTTTGAGTTATGGTGTCATAATCTCTGTACCTTATGGTTTGAGGAGTCCAAACTTCCTGATAGCTTGTTCCTAAACTCATACTAAAGTGTTTAAGTATTTTGAAATTAGTACTTATTGGTATGTCATGATACATTCCTGATCTAGCCTCCCTAAACATTTCAGCTTTGAATAAATTTTCTTCAGTAGTAATTATTCTATTCTCTAGCCTTGAGGAATATTGAAAATTAATATTTTGAAAAATTCCTTTCTTACTTCCCTCTTTTGGTGCAAAAGGAAATATTCTTTCCATATTTGTCTGAAGTGTTGGGAGAGTCAGGTTTACACTTTTTGTTTGTGAATTTTGTGACATTGCTGATGTTAGTGAAACATTTACTCTAGGTGTACCTGGAAATGTTTTGGAATATGATATAGATGAGGCTAATGTATTATTCAAAAAATTAGGATTATTTAATTGATTAACAGACTGTTGGTAGTAATCACTACTGCCAAAATTTACAGATGCAGAGAAAGTTGAATATGGACTTGCTTTTGTATCTTTAGTATGTGACCATCTAAAGTTAAATACAGTTGATTTAGAGTAACCAGACAAGCCTCTTTCACCTGTAACTAAGTTTTCATATCTAAAACTTAAATTACCATTATAATTGTATTTTTTTCGATACTGTGTATCACCTCTGAAACCATAACTACCATTAGTATAATAGTCAGCAAGAATAGCTAAATTAAAATATTCTGATAAGTTAAAGTAATATCCTCCGTTTTGAATAGCATATCCTCTATTATTGTTTTCACCAATTGAGGGAAAAATAAATCCCGATTCTAAATCTTGACTAGTAGGAAAATATGCAAATGGAAGCATTAGTGGAGTAGGTACATCTGCAATGTACATATTTGTAAAACCCGTCACAATCTTACCCCCTGGAATCAATTTACCTTTTCTTACCCTAAAATAATAGTCGGAATCTTCAAGTTCTCCATCAGTTGTTACCTTAGCGTTTTTCAAATAATATACTGAATCATTTTCTTTTTTTGTATAACCTGCGTAAACATTCATCCCACCTTGGTCACTTTTTGAATTCCATATTAAAGCCTTTTGGCTATCAAAATTATACCTAATGGAATCCGGATTAATTTCATTATTTCCTTGTTTAAAATACGGGTATTGGACCAAAATACCGGTGCTGTCTTTGATTCTTCCTGCATAAACCTCTTTTTCTTTATAATCAAGAATAATTAATCCAGATTTAAGGGTTATATCACCATAATATAATTCAGCTTCATCATAGAGATATAGTTTGTTTTCTTTTCTGTTAATCCTTACATAATCTTTTGCATTATATTTTACTATATCTAAAAGTAGGGGTTCTTTGGTGTCGAGACTTAAAGTATCCAAAATTTCTTCGCTTTTTATTAATTTTTTTTTTTGAGATAAGGAATCTAATTGTCCAAGGAGAAAGTTGCTCCAAAAACATATGAACAATGATAATGTATAACTTAACTTTGAACGCAAGATTAAACCACTTAAATTTGTTAATGAAGCTATTATTTTATGGCAAAATTAAGGATTATTTGGTGTTCTATTCTTAAATTAAAGTTAATCAAATGAAATTCAATAAATTAAACTTAATATTATTATTAATTTATTCTATTATTTTCAGTCAATTATATTCACAAAATTTAAATAATAATTTTGTTGTAGTCCTAGATGCAGGCCATGGAGGAAAGGATCCTGGTAATACAGGTAATGGATATTATGAGAAAAATATTGCCTTAAATATTGCCCTTGCAATAGGTAAGAAACTAGAATCAAATGAAGATATTAAAATAATTTATACAAGAAAAACAGATGTTTTTATAGACCTATTTAAAAGGGCAAATATTGCTAATTCGGCTAATGCTGATTTATTTGTTTCTATTCATTGTGACGCTCATAATTCAAATGCATTCGGTGCAGGAACCTTTGTTCTGGGTTTACATGCAAATCAGAGAAACTTCGAAATAGCCAAAAAAGAAAATTCAGTTATATTTTTAGAGGATAATTACGAGATTAATTATGATGGTTTTGATCCCAATAATCCAGAATCAGTTATTGGACTAATGCTTATGCAAGAAGAGTATTTAGATCAAAGTATAACTGCTGCTGCATCTATTCAAAAAAGGTTTGTTAATGATTTAGGGAGAAAAAACAGAACTGTGAAACAAGCAGGTTTTATAGTTCTTAAATATACATACATGCCAAGTGTTTTGGTTGAAACTGGCTTTTTAACAAACAAAAAAGAAGGGTCCTTTTTAAACTCTAAAAATGGTCAAAATTTAATCGCAAATTCTATCGCCAAGGCAATCGTAGATTATAAAAAAAATCTCGACAATTCTTTTAATAATATGACAACAAATGTTAACTCTGAAAATCAAAAGGTCATTGTAAAAAATATAAATAAGGAATCTGAAATTGACTATAAAATTCAAATTGCTGCCAGTAAAAATTTGATAGAATTACAACCATATAATTTTAAAGGTTTAAAGCTACTATCAAGATTATTTGATAACGAAATTTATAGATACTATCAGGGATCATATCAGACCTATAAGTTAGCTAAAAGGGAATTAAAAAGGATTAAAAAAAAAGGGTTTAAAGAGGCATTTGTTGTTCCATTTTTAGACAATAAAAAAATATCACTGCAAATTGCTCTGGAAATAGAGAAAAATATTAAATCATAATTAAATAAATTTATCTAATTTTGTAACATGATAACCTTGTCAAAAGAATTAAAAACCTTTTTATTCATTTTAACAGGTATTTGTTTTTTTGTTTTTGGCTATAATTTTTTAAAAGGTAGGTCATTCTTGCAAAAACAAATAATCTTATATGCAACATATCCGCAAATTGAGGGTCTAGTTCCTGGAGCTAAAGTTTCATTAAATGGATTAACAATTGGGTCTGTTACAAGAGCAGACTTCATATCTGGAGGCACGGATATACTGATTACAATGAACATAAGAGATGATATTAATTTTAATAAAAATAGCAATGCTGTTTTATATGAAACAGGATTAATTGGCGGAAAGGCTATTTCGATTGAGCCTGATTTTGAAGGAAAAAATCTTATAAAAAGTGGTGACACTTTACCTTCAATAATTAAGCCAGGTTTTACTGAACTAGTCAATAGACAGATTGCTCCTCTTCAAGAAAAAATAGTTAGTACTTTGACAAGTGTTGATTCATTATTTAGTGGAGTAAGCAACGTTTTAAATGAAGACACACAAAATAACTTAAAAAATACATTAGAAAACTTGAGTGTGTCCTTACAAAATATAAATAAGGCTTCAATTGTATTGTCTGATTTATTAATCTCAAATCAAGAGAATTTCTCCAATACAATGGATAATCTATCTATTACTTCTGACAATTTAACAAAAATTACTGATAGTCTAGCGTCAATTAATTTTATAAATACTATTGAGCAATATGAAAAAGTTGCTATCAATTTAAATGATATTTTAAAATCTCTTCGATCTGGATCTGGATCAGCAGGAAAACTTTTAAATGACGATTCACTATATCATCGTTTATCAAATGCATCGGAAGCAATGAATTTATTATTAAGTGATTTAAGAGCCAATCCAAAAAGATATGTCCATTTTTCTATTTTTGGAAAAAAAGAAAAATCTGAAAAAAAATAATTGATTTATCAATTTATGGAACTTTTACCTAACATTTTATTTTTTTTAATTCTATTAGTTGCCATAGGTTTTTTTGCCAAAAATATAAAATCAATTATAAGTAATATTAGATTAGGAAAAGATATTAATAGAAAGGATAAGCCTGGGGAAAGATTCAAAAATATGACCCTTATGGCATTGGGCCAATCCAAAATGATTGATAAGCCCATTTCAGGAACTCTTCATTTAATTGTTTATTTTGGGTTTATTATAATAAATATAGAATTACTTGAAATAGTTTTTGATGGTTTGTTTGGAACACACAGAGCTTTTGCTCCATATTTGGGCGGTTTCTATGATTTCTTAATTGCATCATTTGAGATATTAGCCTTTTTAGTAGTTATAGCAGTTTTGATTTTTTGGATTAGAAGAAATATTATAAAAATTAAAAGGTTTTTAAACCCTGAAATGGCTGGCTGGCCAAAAAAAGATGCAGACTATATACTTTATTTCGAAATTATTTTAATGTTTTTATTTCTTTCAATGAATGCTGTTGATGGAATTCTTCAAGAATTAAATACACCAAACTATATAAAAGCGGGTTTTTATCCCATATCCATTTTTCTTCAGCCCCTGTATAGTAGTTTTTCAGTGCCATCACTTATTTTAATTGAAAGAATATTTTGGTGGTCACATATAATAGGTATTTTAATTTTTTTAAACTATTTATATTATTCCAAACACCTTCATATTTTGTTAGCTTTTCCAAACACATATTTTGCTAATTTGGAAGAAAAGGGAAAATTCCAAAATAATTCTGTTATTACTGACGAGGTAAAAAAAATGATGGATCCAAATATTGACCCTTTTTCTACAGATAATAATAATTCGATGCCCGAAAAGTTTGGTGTTTCAGATGTTACAGATATGAACTGGGTTCAGTTAATGAATGCTTATACATGCACAGAATGTGGAAGATGTACAAGTGAATGTCCTGCAAATCAAACCGGTAAAAAGCTTTCACCAAGAAAAATTATGATGGATACTCGTGATAGATTAGTTGAGGTGGGTAAAAATTATAAAAAAAATAACGGTAAAATTCTTTCAGATGGAAAAGAGTTATTGAATGATTATATTTCACCCGAAGAGATTTGGGCTTGTACATCCTGTAACGCATGTGTAGAGTCCTGTCCTATTGGGATCGACCCTTTGTCAATCATTATGGATATGCGTCAATATTTGGTGATGGAAAAATCCTCAGCTCCTGGGGATTTAAATAATATGATGGCGAATATAGAGAATAATGGAGCTCCTTGGCCTTTTAATAATCAGGACAGATTGTTGTGGGCTGAAGAAAATTAAAATTAATTGAATTAAAATGGAAAAAGAAGAAGCAAATAATTATCTACATAAAAAAATTGAAGATGGTGAACAAGTTAGTCCTGTTCTTCCCGAAGGAGTAAAAAACTATTTAATCGATATTGATGGAACAATATGCGATGATATACCAAATGAAGAACCAGAAAGAATGGCAACCGCAAAAGTATATCCTGACGCACTTAAAACACTTAACAAGTGGTATGATGATGGTCACTTAATTTGCTTCTTTACTTCTCGGGTAGAGGAACACAGAAAAGTTACCTCTGAATGGTTAAAAAAAAATGGTTTTAAGTATCATAGTTTGTTGATGGGAAAACCTAGAGGAGGAAATTACCATTGGGTAGATAATCATTTAGTAAAAGCTACTCGTTATAACGGAAAATTCACTGATTTAGTTGAAAAAGAGGTAACAATAGAAGTTTTTGATGATGGTAAATCATAAATCAATACAAATATGATGGATGTACCCACGTTAGCTTCAATGAATGCTGAAGGTAGAAAACCAGATGTTCTATTTTGGGTAGGGTGTTCTGGTAGTTTTGATGAACGAGCAAAAAAAATAACAAAGGCTTTTGTTAAGATATTAAATCATTTACAAGTCTCATTTGCTGTTTTAGGAAAAGAGGAGAGTTGTAGTGGAGATCCCGCAAAAAGATCAGGTAATGAATTTGTTTTCCAAATGCAAGCATTGAAAAATATAAAAACTATGAATGGATATAGTATTACAAAAATTGTTACAACTTGTCCGCATTGTTTTAATACTATTAAAAATGAATATCCTGACCTGGGCGGGTTATTTGATGTTCAGCATCATACCCAATTTTTAAAAAGTTTACTTGATGAAGGTAAATTATCCTTGAAGGGAGGAATGTTTAAAGGAAAAAGAATTACTTTTCATGACCCTTGTTATTTAGGAAGAGCTAACAAAGTTTATGAGGCTCCACGTGATTTAATCAAAAAATTGGATGCCGAGCTTGTTGAAATGAAAAACTGTAAATCCAAGGGCTTATGCTGCGGTGCTGGAGGTGCTCAAATGTTTAAAGAACCTGAAAAAGGAAATAAAGATATTAATATCGAAAGAACAGAACAGGCAATTGAAGTAGAACCTGATATTATTGCTGCTGGTTGCCCATTTTGTAATACAATGATGACTGATGGGGTTAAGAATAAAGAAAAAGAAGCATCTTTACCTGTAAAAGATATTGCAGAGTTAATTGCCGAAGCAAAAGAGTTGTAGATATGAATATTTCATTTGAAGAGCTTTCTGATAACGCTAGAGTATGGATATATCCATCAAATAGAAAATTGTTGGATCAAGAGGTTAAGGAAATTCTTGTTTTATTTGAGAAATTTTTTGCTCAATGGACAGCTCACGATAAAAAACTTTTAGCTTCTGTTCAAATTCCATACAATAGATTTATTGTTATTGGTTTAGATTCAGATTTTCAGAGTCCTTCTGGATGTTCAATTGATTCATCTGTTCATTTCATTCAAAATATAGAAAAATCCTATAAAATTGTTTTACTTGATAAAATGAATGTTACTTTTAAACAAGGAGCTTATTTAGTATATAAATCATTAACTGAATTTAAAAAAATGATAAAAAATGGATCAATAAATAAAAAAACTATTGTTTTTAATAATTTAGTAAATGATGTAAGAGAGTTTAAGACTCAGTGGGAAACCCCTATGAGTAATAGCTGGCATTCTCGTTTTTTGAATAAATGAAATATATATATTATTTTTTTCTTTTTTACTTGAGTATAGTTTACTCTTATTCTCAAACAAAAGATCCTTTAATCACGTCTGATTCTCTTCTTCAAAATCAATGGGTTGAAAATACCTACAACAAATTAACTTTAGACGAAAAAATAGGCCAACTATTTATTCCTTTAGTTTTTTCTGAAATGGATTCAATTCATTTTAAAAAAACACTAAGTTTGGTCGAAAAATATAATGTTGGGGGGTTAATTTTTTCTAAAGGTTCTACAAAATCTCATATTGAATGGACTAATTTTTTTCAAAAAAAATCAAAAGTTCCTCTTTTAATTAGTATGGATGCTGAATGGGGACATGCTATGAGATTAAATGATGTTTTACCTTATCCATGGAATATGACACTTGGAGCTATTTAAGATCAAGATCTAATATTTCAAATAGGTAATCGAATTGGAGAACAATCAAAAAAATTGGGTATTCATATGAACTACTCTCCTGTATTGGACATTAACACTAACCCTTTAAACCCGATAATTGGTAATAGATCATTTGGGGAAACTGAAAAAATTGTTTCGAAAATGGCTATTTCTATGATGAAAGGAATACATTCTTCTGGAATTTTAACATCAGGAAAACATTTTCCAGGTCACGGAGAAACAGATAAAGATTCTCATAAAACACTGCCAACAATTAATTTTAGTAAAAAAAGAATTAAACAAATTGAATTGGAGCCATATAGAAAATTAATAAATGAAGGTTTACCTTCAATTATGGTTGCACATCTAAATATTCCAAGTATTGAAAAAAGAAATATTCCCTCATCTCTTTCAAATAAAGTTGTTAATGATTTGTTGAAGAATGAGTTAGGGTTTAAAGGTTTGATTTTTACTGACGCATTAAATATGAAAGGTGTAAAGCTTGGAAAAAATATTGAAAATATTGATTTGGCAGCTTTTAGTGCAGGAAATGATGTAATATTAGTTTCAGATAACGTTATAGAGGGAATTAAATCTATAAAAAATGCTTATTTAAAAGGTAAAATAAAAGATTCAAGGCTAGAGGTATCTGTTAAAAAGATACTCAAAGCAAAGTATAAATCTAATCTGAATAATTATAAACCTGTATCTTCCCTAGATAAACCCTTGAGTAGCTCAATAGATTCCTCTTTAGTTTATTTGGCTTTTCAAAAGTCGATTACAGTTTTAGAAAATAAAAATATACTTCCCCTTGAATTAGAAAATAGTTATGGTTACTTATCCATTGGAAGAGGTAAGGGCTTATTTTTTAAAGATAAATTAAATAAATACTCTAGAATCGTTGATTTAAATGGATTAGATTATGAAAAAATAATTAAAACTTTTGATGAAAATAAGCTAAAGGCTATCATTGTAGGCTGGCATCCAACGGGAGAAAAAAGCCCATACACAGTCCCTAAATTAAATAATAATGAAATAAAATTATTAAAAAGGATTAGTGAAAGACTTCCTGTAGTTGTTGATATTTTTAATAACCCATATTCACTAAAATCAATAAAATTGGCAATTGATAAATTTAAGGGGTTGATTATTAGCTATCAAAATAATCCTATTTCACAAATGGCTAGTGCTGATGCAATTTTTGGTATAAATAATATTGAAGGAAAACTTCCCGTATCCTTTGAAAATAGATATTCAGTCGGTTTTGGGATAGATGTTGATTCAAATAAAATTCTTGGTTTTTCTGAACCTCAGTTAGAAGGATTTGACCCTGAAAAACTTAATAAAATTGATCATCTAGCGAAAGTAGCTATTGATTCATTGATGACTCCGGGTATGCAGATATTGATTGCTAGAAAAGGTAAAATAATTTATCAAAAAAATTTTGGTTATCACACTTATAAAAAATTAGTTAAGGTAAGTGATAGTTCTATATATGATTTAGCTTCATTAACAAAAATTTTATCCACATTACCAATCATGATGAAAAATGTTTCAGAAAATAAAGTTGATATCGAAATGAATATTGGTCAAATTTTACCCAGTTGGAAGGATTCAAATAAAGGTGATTTATCAATTAAAAAAGTTTTATCTCATTATTCAAGATTAAAACCCTGGATTCCGTTTTATAAAGAAACATTAAACAAGCGAGGTCTTCCCAAAAGAAATTTTTACAAAAAAAAGCGAACTAAGTCTTATAGTCTAAAAGTTTCAGACAATTTATATCTTAGAAATAGACATAAACAAAAAATCTTGGATCAAATTAAAAAAAGTGAACTTATTGATAAAAAATATATAGAGGATTATGAATGGAGAAACAACTACTCTGATTTAGGATATTATATATTAAAAGAATATATAGAAAATTTTTACAAAAATAGTTTGGATAATGTTGTGAAAAATCTAATTTACAAACCCTTAAATTTAAAGTATACTGGTTATAATCCAAAATCAAAATTTTCAGATTCATTAATTGTTCCCTCTGAAATTGACGATTATTTTAGGTATGATACTGTGAAGGGTCATGTTCACGACATGGGAGCAGCAATGCTTGGTGGTATTGGAGGCCATGCAGGTCTTTTTTCTAATGCAAAAGATGTGGCAACTATTATGCAGATGTATTTACAAAATGGGGTTTATAATAATAAAAGATATTTTTCTGAGTCTACTTTTGAGTTATTTAATTATTGTTATTATTGCGATAAAGGTAATAGATTGGGTGTTGGTTTTGATAAGCCTCAAATCGAAGGTAGAGGATCAACATGTGGTTGTTTATCAAAAACTAGTTTTGGACATTCAGGTTTTACTGGGACATATGCGTGGGCTGATCCGGATAAAGAAATAGTATTCGTATTTTTATCAAACAGAACATATCCTACTATGGATAACGGATTACTTATAGAGAATAATATAAGAACACGAGTTCAGGCTTTAATTTATGATGCAATTGAAGAGTAAAACAATATGAAAATCGCAATAGTTTGTTATCCAACTTATGGTGGGAGTGGTGTTGTAGCTACTGAGTTAGGTCATGCCTTGTCTATAATAGGTCATGAAATTCATTTTATCACATACAAGCAGCCTGTAAGATTAGATGTATTAAATGAAAATATTTTTTTTCATGAGGTTTTTGTTTCAGAATATGACCTTTTTCACTACCAGCCATATGAGCTGGCCTTATCTAGTAGAATTGTTGACATTGTAAAATCCTATGAGATAGACCTCTTACATGTTCACTATGCAATCCCTCATGCATATGCCGCCTATATGGCTAAAATGATGTTAAAAGATGAAGGTATTAAATTACCGATTGTTACTACTCTTCATGGTACAGATATTACTCTTGTTGGGAGTCACCCATTTTATAAAACAGCTGTAACTTTTAGTATTAATAATTCTGATTATGTTACTTCCGTATCTAAGAGTTTGAAATCAGATACCGAGAGTCTTTTTAAAATTAATCAATCTATCGAAGTTATTCCAAATTTTATTGACGTAAATAAGTATACCCATCTTGATAGACCCAATCATAGGGATACAATAGCGAGTAAAAATGAAAAAGTGTTAATTCATATATCAAATTTTAGACCTTTAAAAAGAGTTATTGATGTTGTGAAAATCTTTGAAAAAGTTCAAAATGAAATACCCTCAAAATTGCTTATGGTTGGAGAGGGCCCAGAGAGAGTTAAGGTTCAGAGATACGTTAAAAAAAATAACCTTAGAGATAAGGTTCTATTTTTTGGAAAAAGTAATGAAATAGATGAGCTTCTCTGTTATAGTGATATTTTTTTATTGCCCTCTGAAAAAGAAAGTTTTGGACTTGTTGCATTAGAAGCAATGATTCATAAGGTTCCTGTAATATCTAGTAATGCTGGTGGCTTGTCTGAAGTTAATATAAATGGAATTTCTGGGTTCTTATCTGAGATTGGTGATACTGATGATATGGCAAAAAATACTATTAAAATTATATCCAGCAAAAAAAGTCAAAAGAAATTTCAAGAAGGAGCTTTTAATCAAGCTATTAAGTTTGATATTTCAAAAGTTATTCCGCTTTATGAGAGTGTATATAAGAGAGTTTTAAAAAAAATTATTTAGGATTATAAATTTTTTCAGCATCTAATAAGATTTTTTCTTTATCTAAGGTCATCTTTTTTGTTTTGAATGAAGCATATTCATCCATTTGATCATCAAAGTGTCTGCTTTTAGGATCATCAGAACTTCCATAGGATATGATTGATTCTATTTCAGGTCCTTCTTTTGTAAATTTAACTAATTCAATGTATGATTCGCCAGCAGTAACCTTACTAAGCCCTTTTTTGTATGGGACTGAGGCCATTGCAGTTAAAACATCTCTTAGTCCAAAAATTGGAATTTCTTTATTACCTCTGACTAGTTTTTGAAAATCTCCAAGCTTTACTTTCTCAGTTCCGAAAAATTTGATCATATGTTTTTTTGTATCCCTTAGAGCATCAATTAAATATGTTTTTGGGAAAATTTTAGGTTCAGGTAATTGCCTGTAATATTTTCCAAGTTTAAAATATAAAATTGCAAAAGCTCCAGCTCCGTAGGAGTTTACATCTGCTTTTCTATCCCAATTTTGAATTTCGGTTAAAATATTTCTTATATCTGGGTATCTCATGGGGTCTATATCAAAGAGAGCATTTATGTCCATCCATGAATATGCCATAGGGGTAGGAAGTGTATTGTCGTATTTTATTTGTTTAAATCTATTGTAATCTATTTTATTGTTTTCGTCAATCAATTGTTTTAGTCTGGTTGATCGATTGTTATTATATGTTTCAAAACCCATATTAGATGAAAAATTATCTTTAATTGGATTTTCTTGTTCAGAAGTAGACAAAAATGGAGAATGATTTGTATTATAAATAAAACCTGATTTAGGTTGTATTACTTGTGGAAGCTCATCAATATTATATGTTGAGGTCCATAATGTTTTTTTTGTATTCCCTGGAACAACATTTTTCCAATCGTATCCTTCAGTTCTTTTTGGAATTAAGCCATTTGAAATATAGAAAATCGTGTCGTTTTTATCTGCATATCCAATATTATAGCCTGGAACTGCTTTCATTTTAAGGTTAGAATAGAACTCAGAAAAATTTTTAGACTTCCCCATTCTCCACCATTGTTCTAGGGCTCTAATCTCAAAAAGTGATGGTGTTCTCACTGAAAAAAAACCAGATTTATTTTTTAATGTTGGACCGTAAATACTTCGGTAATATCGTTTTTTTATTTTTATTGGAACTCCTAAAACTTTAACTGTAAGTTCTGCTTTAAATTTCTCTAATTCATAATATTTACCATCTACAATATATCTGTGTTTATTATTTGGATCCATTTCTAAAGCAAAAACATCCGTTTTATCTGGTCTATTAACTGTATGACACCAGGCTAAATGCTCATTTACACCAATTAGAATATTTGGGCTTCCTGCAAATAAACCACCTAAGATATTTGTTCCCTCTTCACTTTGCAGATGAGCCTCATACCATGATACAGGGCCGTCCAATGGTTGGTGAGTGTTAATCGCTAAATATGAACTTCCATCCTTGGTTTTACTACTATTAAAGGCAAAAGTATTAGACCCTTTTTGTTGTTTTGAAAACAATTCATTTGATTGATCAATAACTACATATTTTATATCATTATTGATAATTTTACTTATCCAATAATTTCCCTCTGATGATATAAATAACTGTAGTTGTGCATATTTCAACATTTTTTTTGGTGTGATAGGAAATAAATCGGTATGCAAAATTTTTTTTGGATTCAATTTCGCGTAAGTATTTATTCCATCAGAGTATGCCTCTAAAATTTTTTTATATTCAGGACTAATTTTTTTTTCGTAATCCCTTTCAATTATTTCATCAGATCTGATCATTTGTGAAAGAAAGTCTGCTCCAGAGCCCTTAATTCCAATATATTTTGAGAGAATAGCGTTGCCAGCCAGATAGCCTTGTTGAATGGTTTTAAAATCATCTTCTGAGTGTGCCCAAGCAAGACCGTATGCTAGTTCTGCATCAGTTTTTGCAAAAATGTGAGGAACCCCATAACTATCTCTTGCTATTGTAATATTCGAAGGATTTATTTGTCCAAAAATAAATACTGGAATAAAAGAAATTAAATATCTAGTGATTGGTGTAATAGATTTAAAATTATTCATGAAAATAAAATTGATGACAAATATAAATTTTTATTAATTGAATTAATTTGAATTTATATATCATTTAATTAAATTGGCCAAACAAATTTTTTTTAATTATGAAAAACTCTAGAGATGTAATAAAAATTAGAAGACATGACGCTATTTGCGGGATTCTTTATTTGATAAGTGCAACTTTGGCGATTAATATTTCTTTTACATGGATTTATCTAGCTATTGGTGTAGGGGTGTTACAGTTGATCAGTCCGGTAACTAAGTTTTGTCCAGTTTATTTTGTACTCAATAAAATAATGCCTGATACCGAGCCTATCCAAAATGGAAAATAAATTTATTAATCAATTAAATATTAAAGAGAGGTTCAAATACTTCTCTTTTTTTATTTTTTTAATTCCTTTGTTTATGAGTTCTCAAAATGAAACTCAACGTTTTAATTTAATTAAAACCTTTGATGGTATTGAAATCAGGTATTATCCTCCTTCAACAATGATTAAATATGTAAGTGACAATAATAGTGGTTTTCGGTATTTATTTAACTATATATCAGGTAAAAATAGTTTAAATCAAAAAATATCTATGACAACACCTGTTCATATTGAAAAACTGAGCAATAACAAATCATCAATGGAGTTTGTTCTTCCGTCTAAAATAAAAATAGATTCTGCACCCTTACCGTTTGATAAAGGTCTTGAATTGTACCTTAGTGAAGGACAATATTATGGAGTAATTAAATATAGTGGATATACAAGTTTTGAAAAAGAAAAAAAATTCGCAGAGGAGCTAAAACAAAAATTAATTAATAATAATATTAAAATCTCAGGAAGCTCAAAAGTTCTGGTTTATAATAGTCCATACAAATTCTTTAATCGAAAAAACGAAATTATATTGCCAATAATTTATTAGATCAAAATCAAAAATAATATATATAAAAATGAAAAAATATTTAATTAAAAGAGAAATGCCTGGTATTTCTCAAGCACCTCAAGATAAGCTTGAAGAGGCTGGAGAAAATTCAGAATCAGTTTTAACTGAAATGCGGTCTGAAGGTAAGGGTATTAAACAGGTTCAAAGTTATATTGCTGGTGATTGCATATTTTGTGTTTATCAAGCAGACTCGACTGAACTAATTTATGAGCATGGTGAAAGGTCAAATTTTCCTGTTTCTGAGATATCTGAAATTTCTGATGTTGTAGAGCATGATACATCTAATCAATAAATTTTCATTCTATTATAGATAAGTCTGGGTTTTCTATATTTTTTAGAAGTTTTTCAAAGGATTTAATATTATTCTCAGTTAAAAATAAAAAACCTACTTGCGCTCTTCTTCTGTCATATAAAAGTTTTAGTAATTCAAAATCTTTAAACCTATCAAAAAGATCCTCTTGGTTTAAGTTCTTTTCTTTTAAAATCAACTTATCGAACCATTTATATATGTCGTTACTGTTATATCTACCAACACTTTGAGAGTTGTCTATAGTTTTATAAACCTGTTCAAGGTTTTCCCGAAGTTTTATATTTTTAATTTCCAATATAAGGCCAGAGTAGATCATTGAATTGAAATATAAATTTTTTGGATTGTAGCTTGGTCTAGAACCCAGGATTGTTTTCATGTCATCTCTTAGTGCATATTGATTATTATAATAGAATTTTTTTACCATTTTAGAGTCAATTTTTTTCCAATTAGATGTAATTGAATCTGTAACATCTACAACTGATTTTAAGGCAGCCCTTGTTTCAATTAATGAATAGTAGTTTTGTTTTAATTCATTTTTAATGTTAGTTATAAGTATCTCCTTTGATCTAAGATCGTTTTTGTTTTGTATGTATCTTTCAACACCTAAGGATCCCAATATTGAGAAAAAAATTGCAAAAAAATTAAAAATGGTTTTTCTCATTTTTTGAAGGGAAGATCTAATTTGAAATCTAGGTTTATTTTTCTTTTTGAAATTTTCCAAATGCCATTAATTTTATTAAACTCAAAATCATAAACAATAGGGGATACAATATTTGTTTTTTTTCCTTCAGATGTATTTAGTAGTGTCATATATTGAATTACCCTAGCATAATTTTCAGTTTGTTTTATAAAATGAGTGTTATGCATCATGTGTCTCCTTTGCATTGAATTTTTTTTAAAAAAGGCTTGTCTTTCAATAGAAATTATTTCCTCTTCACTTTTGGTTATTTTTTTTTCATTTCCATTCTTATCAGTTGTAATTCTGATTGCATCATCCAAAAATAAATTAAAAAATCCTTTTAAATCATTTTGATCCCAATAAACACCATAGGCATTTATGACATCTTGAATGGCAATTCTATCAGCTAAATTAAAATTTGAGTCCCCCGGTGTACCTGACCATTCTATTTTTTTATTTTTTTTATTTTTGATTACACCATCTAAAAGACTTCTAACGTCATCTAAATTAATGTTTTGCGAAAAAGAAAAGGATATTGAACAAATAAAGGTTAAGATAACTGATGTTTTTTTCATAAAAAATTAGATTTTTAGAATAATTAAATCAATATAAATATATATTTCAATTATAAATATTTATTACTACTCATATAGTCGAATAATAATTACTAATTTAAATTAAATTTTAGAGAATGAATCAGGTAAAAATAAACTTAATTGAAGCAGAGAAGAAAGCTGCTTTTTTATTTGATAAGATAAGTTCAAATGGTCTAATTACACCAGGTAAATCAGAAAAACAGCTTAATTCTGAAATTTTTAACCTTGCATATGAATTATTTGGTATTAAAAAATATTGGCATAAAAGAATTGTAAGGGCTGGAAAAAATACCCTTAAGCCATATAAGGAAAACCCTGAAGATTTAATAATTAAAGAGGATGACATTTTATTTATTGATTTTGGGCCAATCTTTGATCAGTGGGAGGCAGATTATGGAAGGACATATGTTTTGGGTACTAATAAACATAAGCTTAAACTAAAAAAAGATATTTCAATTGCTTGGAAAGAATGTAAAGACTTTTATGAATCTAAAGATTATATAACAGGTGCTGAATTATATAAATATGCGGAGGAAATTGCTTTAAAGCATGGATGGAAATTTGGTGGTGAGATTGCAGGACATTTAATTGGCCATTTTCCTCATGAAAAACTGGAAAATGAAGATAAAACAAATTACGTTCATCCTGATAATAATGTTGATATGCGTGCACCAGATAAAAAGGGTAATCAAAGAGATTGGATTCTCGAGATTCATTTTATTGATGAAAATATGCAGATAGGTGGTTTCTATGAACAATTGCTAACTTGTTAGATTTAATTCAAAGTTTATGATTCAATCATATAAAAAAAAATATAGAGCTTTAGATAAATATGATGTTTTGATGATAGGTTCAGGTATGGGATGTCTTGCGGCTGCTTCAATTTTGGCTAAAGAAAATAAAAGGGTTCTAATTCTTGAAAGACACTACACACCCGGTGGATTCACTCACGTTTTTAAACGGCGTGGCTATGAGTGGGATGTAGGTATTCATTACATTGGAGAGGTTCAAAGAAAGCAAAGTGCAATTAAAATAATATTTGATTACATAACTGATTCAAGTCTCAAGTGGGCAGATATGGGTAATGTTTATGATAAAATAATTATTGGAAAAAAAAGATATGAGTTTGTTAAAGGGGTTACAAATTTTAAAGAGCAAATTTTAAAATATTTTCCTAACGAGGAGGTTGCTATAAATAAATACGTCGATATGGTTTTTGCGTCAAATCGAGCAATGAAAAAGTTTTATATGAGTAAAGTTTTTTCAAAAATTTTAGACCTGTTAATTGGGAGTTTTTATAAAAAAGAATATTTAAATTATTCTAATAAAACAACACATGATGTTCTGAGTGGCATCACAACAAATAAGAACCTAATAAAGGTATTAACTGGTCAGTATGGAGACTATGGTCTACCCCCAAAGCAAAGTAGCTTTGCTATGCATGCTTCAGTTGTTAAACATTATTTTGATGGGGGTAGTTTTCCAATTGGTGGCTCCTCCGAAATTGTAAATTCAATTGATCCAATCATTGAAAAGCACTCTGGGACAATAATCGTAAATGCAGAGGTAAAAAATATTGTAATAGAAAATGAAAAAGCTGTAGGTGTGAAGATGGTGGATGGTAAAATTTTTTACGCTGATAATATAGTTAGTGGTGTAGGGGTTTTTAATACTTATAAAAATTTAATTCCTACTGAAATTGCAATGAAACATGATTTTTTTTCAAAACTAAAAATGATCAAACCTTCAGTTTCTCACGGTTGTTTATATATAGGCCTAAAGGGCTCACCCAAAGAATTGGGTCTTCCTAAATCTAACTTATGGATATATCCTGAAAAAGGGAGTCATGACGATTGTGTAGAAGAATATATAAAAGATATCAACGCTCCTTTTCCACTGGTATATATATCATTTCCCTCTTCAAAGGATCCAGATTGGTCTAACAGGTATCCAGGCAGAAGCACAATAGATATAATAACTCTTTTACCTTATGAAGTTTTTGGGAAATGGGAAAATACTAAATGGATGAACAGGGGAAAGGATTATGATGATTTTAAAGAAAAGATTTCTTTAAGATTATTAGAAGTGCTATTTAGTGAACTTCCTAGTTTGAGAGATAAGATTGATCATTATGAGCTTTCAAGTCCGCTGACTACAAAAAATTTTGTTAATTATTCAAAAGGAGAGTTGTACGGGATAGATCACACTCCACAAAGGTTTAATCAAAAATTTTTAAAACCAAAAACAGAAATTAAAAATCTTTTTTTAACCGGTCAAGATATTGTTACAGCGGGTATTGGTGGAGCACTTTTTTCTGGATTGTTGACTGCAATTGCTGTTTCTAATAAAAATTTATTAAAAAAAATTAAAAAAAGTGTTTTATAAAAAAAAGACCCTAATTGATTATAGGGCCTTTGTTAAAAAATTAATATTAATAATAAAAAAAATGATTATTTAATTTTTATTAATTTTTTTGGTTGTGTCTGTGCTTCTTTTTTCTTAGGTAGATTAATTGATAGTATACCATTAACATATGAAGCATCTATTTTTGATAAATCTACGCTATCAGGAAGTTTAAAGCTTCTTTTGAAGGAATTATAATCAAACTCAAACCTATTTAGCTCCGCATTTGCACTTTCATTGTTAACTACCTCAACAGAGAGTATTGTGTTTTCATGACTCACTTCAATATTGTCTTTATTTAATCCAGGAGCAACAATATCAATGCAGTAGTTTTTTTCCTCTTCTTTGATATTAACAGCTGGATATGAGTTTGAATATCCTATCGAATTAATATTCCAGTTTGTGTTTAAAAATTCATCCACTATCGATGGAAACCACGTATTTTGTTTTCTTATTAAATTCATAATTTTTATTTTTAGTTAAACATAAATTTTATAGTTTATCTATTTCAAATTTAATACCGATACAAATTTTTGACAAAATGTCATAAAAAAATATTTTTTTAATGACTAAATGACAGTATTTGTGAAATATCCTATGACAAATCATCCATCAATGTTTCAATTCTGATATTTTACCTATGTTTTTTTTCCTTTTCTAACTTGATATAGAATCAATGTTGCTTCGGCAACTATACATATACCTGAATTAAATATTATAAGTGCTAGCGTCCCCATATAGAACCAATTACTGTTTTTAGACATTTTGAATATGATTGCCTCACCAAGTAAAGAAAGTCCAAAACCTATTAATAAAAGCCCACTAATCGAATATATCAACCATTTAATTTTCATTTTTCCTCAAGATTATATTTCAATATAATCAAATTATAAAATAGTACCTTTATTGCCGATTATTTTTTAATCACCCTAAAACCCCACAATTGAAAAAGCTATTATTACTTTTATTTATAGTTCTTTTTTCATGTTCAAAGGATACTCCTCCCTCATTTTTA
>MDSW01076340.1_pt1 | contig 56224 bp, 27 predicted proteins | sample 811171 | NCBI WGS metagenome assembly MDSW01 (sample SAMN05326641, study PRJNA326480) | marine metagenome | isolation source: seawater | place: Atlantic Ocean: North West | collected 2012
CTAAACCCTAAACCCTAAACCCTAAACCCTAAACCCTAAACCCTAAACCCTAAACCCTAAACCCTAAACCCTAAACCCTGTCAGAAACGGTAGACGAAGTTCGTGTACTTTAGTCCCATGTACTGTGCCTCATCAGAACGGCGTCCCTCTCGCCTCCGCGCTCCCCGCTTTGTTGAACGCGCTCCTGCTCCGCTCGTACGCGCCTCCCCCGGCGCCCCTCTCCGCCGCCTCGAGCGCTTCGTGCAGTCGAAAGATTTCCTCGTGCCTCCGCCCCATCTCCCCCGCGTCGTGCCCGAACGTGCTCAAGATCTCCGCCGCGCTCATCGGCCTTCGGTAGTACTCCTCGTTCTGGTCGTCCTTGGCGGCGATCCACGTGGCGTGCGCGCCGGCGCCCGCGAAGAGCCCCTCCGAGGTGCCGTACGCGTAACACTGCGACGCGACGACGTTGTCCATCTGCTCCGTCACCTTCACGTTCACGGAGCCCTCCACGGCTCTCCCCGCGGGGCCCGCGCACGCCTGCGCGTCCAGCGAGAGCTTCACGTGGCTCCCCGAGTAATGCTCCACGGCCTCGCGCGTGTTCAGGACGATGATCACGGACGAACACGCCGCGCCGAAGTCGAACCCGCCCCCCGCCCCGCCGAACGCGATGGCGGACGGGAGGCTCCACCTCGACTCGTTCCCGGGGCCGCGGCGCTTACGCATGACCAACCCGTTCCCGGCGGAAAAGCTCAGGAACATCCCCACCTTGTACGTCCACATGAACACGATGCCCTCGGCCTGCTGCAGAACCCAGGGGGGGATCATGACATCCTCCGTGCTCTGATCCGGGTCCGTGCGCTCCGCAAGCATCTCGATGGCTTTGTACACGCTGCTCTGAAGGGAGAACACCTCGTTAATGTCATCCGCGAGGTCCCCCATCGCGCCGCGAGCCGCCGCGAGAAGGGTCGGCGCGCGGGTGCGCTCCGCGCGGGTGCGCTCGAGACGCGCCGCGCCGAGTGTGGCGAGGCGAGCGGGAAGAGGAAGGAGAGGCGCCCGCGAGAAACGACGTAGTATCGCGCGTACTCGTAGAGTCAAGCGGCGACCGGGCAACAAATCGATCAAATCACAACGTTTCGTGCTGACTTGTCCGCCTTCGAGTCGGTTTCCATCAGCGTTTCGCGCACGGTCTAATACATGGGCGGGGGCAGCTCGAAGGTGTCGATGATGGCCTGGAAGGTCTCCTTCCTCTCCGCGAACTTTTCCTCCGGGCACACAGCGGTGATGGTGTACAGCCTCGAGATCCTCCCGTTGTACCCCACCCCCACCGCGCTGAGCAGGTGCTGATAGAACCCCTCCTCGGGCCGCTCCACCGTGTACTCGAGCGCGTATTTATCCCCTGTGTTTTTCGCGTCAAGGACGTACGAAAACTGCTTAGGCCCATTCTTAGGCTTGGGGCGGGTCATGCCCGCGGCGACGCCGAAGGCGAAGTCGTCCGCGCTCCCGAACGAGCCCATGCGCTGGTAGTCCGCCCCGAGCGCCGTGGCGACGACGTTCACGTTGACGTCCGGGTCGCCCGGGGGATAAAATGCGACAACCGCGCGGCTGCTCCGGGGATCAGGCGAGGTGTCCCCCAGCGCCTTCTCCCACCCTGCGGGGACCTTGAACGAGTACAGGTCGACCGCGTCGCGATACTCCTGCGTGAGCTCCTCCGCGGCGACGGCGCGCTCGGCGAACGGACCGAGGGGCGCCGCGACCGAGGCGGCGAGCGAGGCGCCGCCGAGCACGAGGCCTCGGCGCGAGGATCGGGAGCGACGCGCACCGTCGTCGTCGCGATCGGGCGTCGACGTGGAGGCGGACGCGCGCGTGCACGGGGGGGACGAGGCCGAGCGCCGCGCGACGCGGCGCGCGCGAACGGGCGCGGCGCCGATGAGTGCGGAGGTCGCGATGCTCGCCATCGCGAGGGGGCGTGGAGGGCGGCGGCGGACGCGCGCGCTCGGGAATCGGTGCCGATGCGCGACGAGTCGCGCCAAGCTGTCAGCGTTTCATCATCGCGACAGCCGAATCTCGTGCCCACCTGGCTGGATCTCGACAACAACGACAAGCAAGCAGCAGCGCGCATCGCTACGCCGTACTCGTCGTACACTTTTCCAATAAGGTGACGAGGACATGTGCGGTTACCCGGGATCGGGACCCCGCCTCGCGCCCTCCGCGCGCTCAGTTCGCCCCGCGTCTCACGCCGCGATGACATACGGGGCCGTTCCGCGCGTCGCGGGCGCCGCCACGGTGGCTGGCTGCGACGAGTCCACCGCCGTGCTCGATGGGGAGGCGCGCCGGGGCTCCTCGGGGGAGGCGACCACGACCCTCGGGAGCATCATCTCGGGCCGACAGAACCACGCGCGGTGGCTCGTGGTGACCGCGCTCGCGGGCGCCGCCGCGCTCGCGAGCGCGCGCGCGGTCGGCGCGTCCGTCGACGGCATCTCGCACCTCTCCGGCGCCGCGGGCCTGGGTCGGTCGTGGTCGCCGTCGACCCGCGCCCAGCACGCCTCCGCGCCGTCGTCGTCGTCCACCTCCTCGAGGACGTCATCCTCGCGCGGGCATTCGTCCGTCGCCGCCCGAACCCGGCGGCACTACGCCTCAGCCGCGCCCTGGCGCGACGCCCCCGACGGCGCCTCGCTGTCCACAGTTTCCGTCTCCGCGTCGGACGAGACGTGGTCGAAGCGCTTCACCGCCGCGAACGAGGCTCTGGGTCTCCCCTCGAAATCTTTCGTGACGGATGCCGATTTCGACGAGCTCCGCGCGTGGACCTTCGCGCGGTTCGAGCCGAGCTGGACGCACGCGTACTCCACCTCGAGGCCCGGCGTCGGCGGCGTGGACTTGACCTATTACTCGGTGTTCAAAGCCGCGAACAACAACATCAGGCACTCGCTCGGGATGATGACCGCGGTGGAGGAGGATTCTCTGAACGGCACGGACGCGTCGCTGGACGCGTCGCTGGGCCGGCGCGAGGATTCCGATCGGCGCTTCGGCGAGTGCGCGTTCACGTTCATCCGCGACCCGCTCGAGCGGTTCATCTCCGCGTACGCCGAGTTCGAGTACCGCGCGACGCCGGAGATGGCCGCGGCGACGAACGGCGCGTGCGTCTCGGCGCCGGACTGGGTCGAGACCGCGTTCGGGGACTCGGCGAAAGCCTCCGCCGACGGCGCGAAGCCTCCGGCGGCGGTGGACGACGCGCGCGGCGCTTGGCCGCCCGGCGTGGGCACGAAGAGCCGCGCGCGGCTGGCGCTGCGGCTGATCGCGTCGCTGGCGTGGGTGGACCACGCCCCGAACGATCCGGACCACGCGTTCGATCCGACGCAGGACCCTCTGCCCGCGAAGCGCGAGCTCAACTGCCTCGTTGCGTTTCACCACTTCTTCGCGCAATCCTCCAACTTCGTCGCGAACGCGCCCCCGAGCTCGGACGACCGCGACGCGAGGCGCGCGTACAAGTCCCAGGTTCCCCTGAATTTCGTGGGCAAGGTGGAACGGTTCGAGAAGGACTGGGCGGCGCTGGGGGAGTTCTGCGGGGTGACGCCTCTGAGCGCGCTGGAGTACCGCGACCTCCCGGACGGGGGTGGGCACCCGTTCACGTCGGACAGCGCCGCGCAGGATGCGATGACGGCGCTGCTCGAGGAGGACGAAGACGCGATGGTGGCCTTCTGCCTCATGTACTTGGACGATTACAGGTGGGGGGGGTACGAGCTCCCGGAGGCGTGCGCGAAGAGCGACCTCGTCCGACTCCTCAGGTGATGAGTGAGGGAGTCAGGCAAGCGACTGTAGCGACGAGCGACGAGCGACGAGCGACGCGACCCGGGACTAATAAACTCTAGTAGAGAATTTTTCATCCCGGTCCGAACATGGTCACCCCGTTTGCCCCCAGCGCGACGCCGACGGCCACCATCGCGCCGTAGCTCGCGCACGTCCAGAACCCCAAGAACCCCGCGACGCACCTCCAGCACGCCGCCGGCACGAGCCCCGTGAGGCTCACCTCGTCCCACTCCCCGGTGCGCTTCGCGTACGCCAAGCACGCGAAGGACAAGAGCGCCGCGCCCGGCGCGGCGGCTTGCGCGGCGGCTTTACAGACGACCCGGTTCACGACGTCCGCCTTTAGCCTCGCCGCCGAGCGGATCTTCGCCCCGTCGCCCTTACCGACGTCCCCGTGTTTCAGCTCGTACCACGTCACCAGCGACCCGTCCAGGTACCCCTGCACGAGCTGCGGCACCGCCGCGAGGTTCGCGAGACCCGCGAGTGAGACGAGCGCCGCGCGGAGGAGAAGACGCCGAGAAGAGGAGTCGTCGGAACCAAAGACGAAATCCGTCAGCGGCGCCGCGTGCGCCGCCGCCGCGACGAGCGGGAGCGCGAACGCCAGCTTGAGCGCGAACGCGCCGAGCTCGCTCGCGCCCAGCAGGTCATTCCCCCAGGTCGGCGGGGCGGTCCTCGTGGCGTAGCTGCGCGCGGCGCGCACCGCGGGGGGGAACAGCGCACCGGTGACGAGCCCGGCGAAGACGGAGAGGCCGAGGACGATCTGGGGCTCGGACACGATCCATGACCCGCCCCCGTACGTCTCGGGGACCGCGCGCCCGGCCTTGCGCTGGATGCCTCTGATCAGGGCGGGGGCGAGCTCCACGCTCGTGCGCGCCATCTCGAAGTCGAAGACGGTCGCGGGGGCGAGCGAGAGGAAGAGCGCGGAGACGCAGAAGCCGACGGCGCCGGCGACGGCCGCGAGCGTCCGCTCGATCTTCGGCGTCAGCGGGTCGAGCTCCATCTTCACCAGGCTTCTCATCGCGCCCCCGGCGCCGACGATACAGAGCAGGGGGAGTAACGCGTTCTCCGCGGGGGCGCCGCCGCGGAAGAGGCGACCGTACGCCTCCGTGGCGAGGCCGTTCGCCGCGACAAGCGTGCCGAAAAACACGAGCTTGTCGAAGTCCGCGTAGAAGGGCTTCAGGACAAGGCTCGACTTGGTCACGCGCATCGCCGCGATGGAGTCCCCGTCGCGCTCGAGCTCCGCCGCCAGAGCCTCGCGGCGCTTGCGCTGGCGCGCGGTCTGCTGAGCCCGGCCGGAGGAGCGCTTCTTCACCGCCGCGTCGATCCGCGCCCTGGCGCGCTCCGCCTCCGTCTCGGGGACGACGTAGTATGACAACCCCTCGAGGAGCGTCGTCGTTTTCCCGGCGACAAGCAGCGTCGTCAGGATCGTCAGCACGGCGAAGGGGACCAGCGCCTCGAGCTGCGCGCGACCCTCGTCGGAGGACGAGGGGGAAGGCATCGCGCGAACGGGAGGGTGGTCCGGGTGGTGAGGGACACGCGCGCACCGCCGATCGAGCGCCCGCCGATGTGTGAAAACTATTGACGCCGCCGACGCGCGACGCACTTTTCGCGTCGTCGGGCGCGTTGGCGCGCGGCGCGCGTGGATTTTCTTTTGCTCTTTGTTGGGTTTTGAAGGTTCAAAGAAAGAGCGGTTGTGGCCGGGGACGAGCTGACCCGCTACCTCCACCTCGCACACACTCGGCGCCGCGCGCGCTCGAGAACCTGTCCCTTTCGCCGAGCGGAGGTACCTCGCTCGCGAGAAAGGGTCCGTCGTAGACGTCGGCGCGCCTCGAGCTCGCGTGAACGTCGAACGAATCGCCGGATTCCTTCATTCAACAACAACTGAATCGTCGTCGGGGCGCTCCGTACGTCGTCGTCGTTCGCGTCCGAGATGTCACTCGCGCGCGCGACACTCGCGGCTGCTCGACCCGTGCCCACGGCACGTGCGCGTCGGCGCGCGTCTCGCCCCGCTCGGGACTCCTCCCGCCTCCCCGCGACGGCCGATGGCGGTGCGTCGGCGCCGGGCGGCGACATCACGGTCACCTTCGCGCTGCACGCGTCGCTGAACTTTGGCGCGTCTCTCGCCGTCGTCGGGTCCGCCGCCTCGCTCGGAGCGTGGTCGCCCGAGAACGCCGCGGCGCTCACTTGGACGGAGGGGGACGTCTGGGTGGGTTCCGTCGCCGTCGCGCCGTCTGGCGAGGCGACGGAGTTCAAGTTCCTCGTGGTCTCGAAGCACGAGACGGTCTGGGAGGAGGGCGAGAACCGCGTCATCCCCGCGTTCGCCTCGGGCGGCGTCGCGTGCGCCGTCACGGGCACGTTCGGCGGCGACGTCGCCGTCAAATCCGCGGCGGAGGCGGGAGCGTCGGGTGCGGCGGCGGTGGCGGTCGCGGGGGCGGAGGTGACGCCAGCCGCCCCCGCCGCCGCCCCGTCTTCGCCCCCCGAGATTTCGCCCCCTCCCGCGACGTCGACGGCGGCGGTCCCGTCCTCCTCCCCCGCCGTCCCCGCCATCTTGAACCCAAAGCTCGACCTCACGGCCCCGGTCGAGCCGCTGTCGAACGAGTGGCGTGGCCGCGAGGTGCGTTTTTACGATTACCGCGATAAGGACGGCGAGATCCGCGAGACGGAGGAGGTGAAGAACCAATCCGACGGAGGCGCGCACCTGGCGCCCGACTCCGCCGCGCGCCGCATCGCGGAGGGTTCGCGATCGGCCCCGTCGTGGCTCAACAAGCTCGAGCTCGTCGCGTCGATGATCGGGCAGGGGCACGCGCTCACGGCGGATAAGCTCGCGGCGACGTCGTGCTTCATCCGCTGGGTCTCCGTGGGCACGATTCGGTGCGCCGAGGACGGCGACCACCATCGGCCCAACCGCATGGCGGAGGTGGCGCGCGACGTGTTCGTGAACGTCGAGACCGTCGCCGGGGAGCTGTACTCGTCGCACGGGGAGAACGTGGGCGAGGTGGAGCGGCAGCTCATGCGGCAGATTCACCCGTGGTTGCCGTCGTTCAGCTCGGAGTTCACGTGCTCGGTGCCCATGACGAGGATCCGCGACATCGCGCACAGGAACGATATCCCCCAGGAGCTTAAGAAAGAGATCAAACACACGCTGCAGAACAAGATTCATCGCAACGCGGGGCCGGAGGACCTCGTCGCCGTCGAGGCGATGCTCCACCGCGTCACCGAGCATCCGGGGCAGTACTCCCAGGGATTCGTGGACGAGTTCGTCACCTTCGCCGCCGAGCTTCGCCGTTTCTTCAACGCGGCGGGCGCTCTCGAGCGCGTCGACGCGCTGCGCCCGTCCATGGAGGAGCCCGCGCAGCAAGCGATCGACGAGCTCCAGCACGCGATGTGGGAGCTCGACGGCGGGAACGCGGGGCACGACGGGATCATGGGAACCGAGGGCGGCGCGGTGCTTCGCGCCAGCCGCGCGTCGGTGGCGTGTCGTTCCGTGTTCACGCGGTCGCTTGCCACCGGGCTTCGCAACGACGCCCCCGACGACGCCGTGTCTCAGCGTCAGGCGTACCGCCTCGCCGAGATCGCGCTGGAGGAGCTCGAGTTCGTCGTCCTCGCGAGGGCGCTCGCGTGCTCCGGCGCGGGCGTGGACGGCGAGAACGACGGCGGGTCGAGCCATTTCGAGCGGCTTCTGCGTAACGAGTTCGGCGACGGCGACCGCGCGTGGTACTTTGCCACCGCGTTTTGCTCGGACGCGCTCAAGCACCTCGCGCTCACCGGATGGCGCGCGGCGGAGTGCAACGCCACCGCGAACGAGCTCACGGCGTGGGGGGAGGCCGGCGGCGTCATCGCCACCAAGGAGGGCGCTTTGCGCGTTCGCGCGTCCCTGCAGCGCGCCAATCGCCTCGTCGAGGCGCACACCGCCGCGCTCGTGGACGGATTCGGCGACGTCCCGACGCAGCTCGCGTCGTGTTTCGGCGACCTCCCGCCGCACGTCGGCCCGACGCATGTCGACGCGGTGGTTCGCGCGGGGGTTCCGTTTCAGCTGAGCCGATTCCTCGCGACGATGCTCCGCGTCTCGTCCGACGCCGCGGGCGTGACCCCCGGCGGGTACGACGCCATTGTCCTCGGCACCGGCGTCGGGGTGCTGACGGAGTGCGACGCGCTCGAGCCGGGCGCGGTGGGCGACCCCGCGACGTCGCCGCCCGTCGTCGCGCTCGTCTGGGACGCGGACGGCGACGAGGAGGTCTCCGCCGCCGGATCGCACGTCAAGGGCATCGTCCTGGCCCGCGACCTGCCGCACCTCTCGCACCTCGCCATTCGCGCGAGGCAGGAGAAGGTTCCGCTCGCGGCGACGGAGGACGCGAACAGCCTGGCGTACGCGCGATCGCTCCTCGGAAAGAACGTCGCGCTCAAGGTGGAACCGGACGGGAAGGTGAGCCTCGCGGAAGCCGCGGCCGACGTCGCCGCCGCGGGGGCGGACGAGGACGCGTCCGGTTCCCCCGGAACGAACGTCGCCGCGTCGGACGCCAAGCCGTTGGAGATCACGCTGTGCTCGAGGCTCGAGTGTTTCCCGCTCTCCGCGGCGACTCCCGAAAACGCGGGCGCCAAGGCGAGCGTGTGCGGCGAGCTCGCGCTCGTCGCCGCGCGGTCCGACTCCCTCTTCAGGGCCCCGCCCGGGGTTTTCGTTCCCTTCGGGGTGATGGAAGCGTCGGCGGAGTTCGCGGGGGTGCTCGCGGACCTCGAGGCCGCCGTCGACGCGTGCGACGCCGCGGCGAAGAGCGGCGACGCGGACGCCGTCGAGGTGGCCGCGAAAGCCGCGCGCGACGTCGTCGAGGCGGTGCCGTTTCCCCCGGACCTCGCCGCGCGCATCGCGGCGGCGTTCGCGGGCGAATCGTCCTGCGACCGCGTCGTCGTTCGCTCCTCGGCGAACGTCGAGGACCTGGCGGGGATGTCGGCGGCGGGGTTGTACGAATCCGTCTTGGGCGTCAGCGCCACGAGCTCGGCCGAACTCGGCGCGGCGGTGCGTGAGGTGTGGGCCAGTCTATACTCCCGCCGAGCCGTGCTCGCGCGGCACTTCGCCGGCGTCCCTCAGCGCGACGCCAAGATGGCGGTTTTGGTTCAGGAGATGAACCCGAGCGAACTCTCCTTCGTGTTGCACACGCGCGCGGTGTCGGGCGCCTCGGAGAACGACCCGGCGCCCGTGCCGGGCTCGCCCTCGCCCACGCTCGAGGCGGAGATCGCCGTCGGCCTCGGGGAGACGCTCGCGAGCGGCGCGCGCGGGTCGCCGTGGCGCCTCGAGGTGGAACAGAGCAGCGGGGAGGTCCGGACGACGGCGTTTGCGTCGCTCGGCACGGCGAAGGTGCTCAAGAAGCACGCGCCGCACCTCGGGGTCATGACCGAGGCGGTCGATTACTCGACGTCGGATCTGAGCAAGGACGAGCGGAAGCGAACGGCGCTCGGACTAAGGCTCGCCGCCATCGGCGCCGCGCTCGAGGCGGAGTACGGCGCGCCCCAGGATATCGAGGGCGGGGTCGTCGGGGACGACGTGTTCATCGTCCAGAGCAGGCCGCAACCACTCTGACGAGAAACACGAGACGATGACGCGCGGGGAGTGACGGTATTGATTGCTACGCTTGTGTAGGATATGATAGTAGACTCATCCTTCGTCACGGGACGGCGACGCGCGAATGTGATACGATACGAGCAGGGGCCCGCTCGACACGCGCTTCGACGACATTCATCGCGAACGCGTCGGTATCTCTCGTCCTCGGTCGTCAATCGAAACTCGCGCCAGGATTTCTTCGGCGGCTCTGATTCCCGTCTCCATCGCTGCCTGCATGCACGGGTTCACCCCCGCGTGCGTCGCCTCCCCCGCGAACACGAGCGCCCCTCCCCACTCGCTCGCCGCAAGTTTTTCCCTCGCCCCCGCCGCGCCGACGCTCGGGTGCGTGTACGCGCCCCCCACGTGCGGCGCGCTCGCCCAGTCGTGGAACCGCCAGTCCACGAGCCTCGCGCGCGAAGGCGCCGGCTCCCCCGCGTGCTCGCCGAACATCTCGTCCAGCTGCGCCAGGGCTCGCTCCAGCACCTCCTCCCTCGTCATCTCGCGCGTCAACGCGTCCGCCAGGTCGCCGCACGCGAAGAACGTCACGACCGCTTTCGTTCGCCTCGCGACGGCCGCGTCGGCGCACGGCCCGGTGGGTTTCGGCGGGAAGTCGAGGATCCAGAGCTCGGGCAAAAACGCGCCCACGCACACGACGTCCCACAGACCCGCGGGCCAAAACGGCTCGTCGAACGCGAGCAGAATCTTCACCGCGTTGGACGTGCGAACGACCCGGGACGCCGCGCGTTTCGACGCGGACAACGCGGGGACGAACCGAACCGCCGACACGACCGACGCGTCGGTCAATGACGGTTTCGGCGACGAAGAAGAAGGTTTTGGCGACGAAGAAGCCTTCTCCTCCGAATACTCCTCCTCGTCGTCGTCTTCGGATCCGCCGTCGTCGCCGAGCGCGCCGAGCGGCGCGGCGAAGACACACCGCCTCGCGCGAAGCTCGAACGGCGCGCCGTTCACACCCTCGGGACTCTCCCCGAGGTTTGAGCGCTCGCCTCGAACGGTCAGGAGGGGTCCCTCTTCACCGGTCTCCGAGAGGTTTCGCTCGCGCGTGACCTCCGCGACCCTCGCTCGGAGCCTCGTCTCCACGCCCTCGCCCAACGCCTCGGCGACGTCTCGCAACGATCGGTTCAGGACGAGGTACTTCTCCCCGTAGCACCAGCACTTCTGCTCGATCGCGGTCTCGCGCATGCCCATCGTGCGCAGCGAGCACCCGAAATCGTTCGCGTACAGAGACTCGGCGAGCGCGATGACTCTGGGGGAAGCCTTCACGACGTCCCTGAGCCATTCCTCGGCGGAAAAATCCTCCGCCGCGTTCGCCGTCTCCGCGGGGACGCCGGGGAGGTCCGCGAACAGGCGATGGCACTCGGCGACGTCGGCGTCGGATTCGTCCGCGATCGACGCGTCCACGAGCCCGGTCGAGGAGGATCCCCCCGGTGCGGTCGTCGAACCGCCGTCGGCGTGACCCGGCGCGAAGTAGTAGCGATCGGGCCACTCCAGGGTGCGGTAGGTCCATCCTCTCGCGTCCGCGAGATCTTTCACCAGGTTGCGTTCGTCGCCGTGGATGAACTCGGGGCCGAGCTGCACGGGCCAGGGCGCGAGGCCCTCCACCTGCGAGACGCGCCCGCCGAGGTGGTCGCCCGCCTCGAGGACGACGACTGCGATGAGGATGAGGGAGAGGGTGAGAACGAGAGGGGCGTGGAGGATGGGACGGGGTCGGGCGGGGCGACGGCACGCGACGGCACGCGTCGGCGGCGGCGGTCGGCGGTGGGAAACCTCGGGGGGATCGCCGCGCGGAGCGCGCGACGCACCGGAGAGACCGCCGTCGTGCAGCCGCCGCGCGGCCTGCAGGCCGGCGAGGCCCGCGCCGATGACGACGCAGTCGTACACGCGCGCGTCGCCGTGCGTCTCCTCCGCCATGGCGCGAGGCGAAGTGAGCGTCGGGAGGACGAGAAGCGTCACGTCCGAGGGAGAAGTCGGCGGACGCGAGCAGTACTGCCTGCCGGCACGATTGACGAGATCTCGCGCCGGCGCCCGGGCGCCGCAGATCAGTGCGTCAGTCGGCCGCGGTTTCGCTCTTCGTGGATCTCGGTTCGTGCTTCCGCCCTCGGCGCACTTCCCCGCGCACTTCGCCGCTCGCCGGACCCGCGCGTTTCCTTCGCGCGTCGTCACCGACCTCGCGCTCGACATGCGCGTCCGCTTCGGCTCCGCGCTCGCGGTGGCGATCCTCGCCGTCTTCGCCTCCTTCGCCGCCGCGGCGGATTCGTATTACTTCTGGAACACGGTGACGCACGCGACGCAGTGGGAGGACCCCGGCGTGCCCGTGGGCCACGAGGACCCGAAGACCGGGAAGACGTTCTACGTCGACGACTCGGGCGAGAGCGTTTGGGAGTACCCCGGCGTGTGGCGCGAGGTGGAGAGCAAGGAGCACGGGGGCCGGGTGTACTACTTCAACAAGGAGACCGGGGAGTCCGTGTGGGAGCAGCCCGAGGAGCTCGCGTGGAAGCGCGTCAAGGTGGACCCGTCCGAGCTGTGAGCGCGCGCGAGCCGGGAGCGAGCGGGAGAGAGGGAGCCCGGACGCGGGTGAAACGCGCGGGGGTCGAACGCGCGGGAAACGCGGCGACTCTCTCGAGCGACGCCGTCGACGATGTCGCTAGAGCCGCAGTCTTCATCAGAGCGATCCCGATCGCGCGTCCTCTCTGCGTCCCTCGGTCGGAGCAGAGAGTTCGTCAGTCGTGCCACTCGAGCCTGCTACGAGAATACGAGACCCGGCTCGAGCGAAGCCCGTCTCTCGTCTCAAGCGGGTAGAAATCGCACGATGGTGTTGCTGAGTCACGACCGACAGATATTTTGCGTATGCCGCATGCGAGTCGCCCGCGTCCGCCACTCACACAACCACGCCGCGCGCTCGAACGCCCCTCCCTCGTCTCCGAGCATCTCCGATGTGCACGATCGCCGCCACCCTCTCCGCTTCGTCCGTCCTCGCGGGGCCATCCTTCCGTCGCCTGCGTCGAACGTCCGGCGCTCGCGCGAATTCGCGTCGATCCGCTCGAATCGTCACGGGTGCGTTCCTTCTCCCGCTCGCGGCATGCGGCGAGCCCGTTCGTCGTCGCTCGCGTCGTCGAACGGTCGACCCACTCGCTAACCCACTCGCCCTTCCTTTCGACCCGCGTCGTCGTCTCAGCTGCCCCCCCCGCCGCGCTCGAGAGCGACGACTGGACCGCTTTCGATGAGGCCGTCGACGCGTTCAACGACGACGAGGACGGGCCGGACGGGCTCCTCGCCATCGAGAAGGTGATGAGTCTCGTCCCTTCCCTGGTCGCCGCGCTCGAGTCGGGCGCCGTCGACGACGGGAAAACCGCGTTCAAGTTTCTCAACGCGTACGATGAGCTCATTTCCGCCCTCAAGGATATGGGGAAGGATTCCGAAGCCGCGAAGGACCTGCAGAAGAACGTTGTCGCGTCGATGAGCGCCTTCCTCGGCGCGCACAAGGACAAGCTGGCCGAGTCGGGTCTGCTGGAATCCGCCGAGGAGACGCTCGAGGAAGCCGATACTTTCGAGTAATTACGTGTGGTGATCGCGAGCAGCCGCGCTTTCGATTCGGACGTCGAAACCGTACGACGAAAAACGATGGCGGCTCCCCAACCACCACCTTGTCATCAGCGACATGCGTCCAGGTTACGAGCGAGTTCGCGCCGCGAAGTCGCGAAACCGACTTCAAGACGAAGGGGAGCCGAAAAGCGCGATGGTTGAAAAAACAAAACGTCTCGCAGATCATCACTCTCGAGCGGTCGTCCACGGGCGGAACTTCAGCCTCGTCGTCTCTCAAGCGCCGCGGGCTCTCGCGGGCTCCACCGCGTCGTCAGTTCGCCCGCGTCTCTTCTCGCTCGCCTCCCCCCTCCCCAGGCAGACGCCGTCGCGTCGGTTCGCGCGGACGCGAGTCCTCGACCGGCTTCGCCGGTCGTCTCCCGTCCGCGCTCGCCCCCGGGGCGCGTGCCCTCGGCGCGCGTCCGCGCCGCGAGGGGGCGCGCGCCTCGGTCGGTCCGAATCGCGTCTCGCGACCGTTCGCTCGGCTCGCGGTCGTCCGCGTCCCCCGGGTCGCGATGTCGCTCGGCGACGGCGCCGGGCCGGGCGCCGGGGCGGCGTCTTCGTCGGACGATGACCTCCGTCGCGTCCTCGACGCCGCGCTCCGGCTCAAGCACCGCCTGAGCCTCGTCGCGACGCTCCCGGCGGTGCGTCGCGTGCGCGACTTCCTCAATCCCGGCAGTCGCCTCCCGGACTCCGCCTCCCCCCTGGTCCTCCTCGGGCGGAGGCACGAGGCGCACGCGTCGTTCGCGGAGGATTTCGCCGCTCGCACGTGGGTGACGTACCGCCGCGGGTTCCCCCCGCTCGCGAACTCGACGTACACGAGCGACGCCGGGTGGGGGTGCACGCTTCGAAGCGGCCAGATGTTACTCGCCAACGCCCTCGGCGTGCACTTCTTCGGCAGGGACTGGTCGCACTTCCGGTCGACGCCGAGGCGGCGCTCGGGTCCCGAGACGAACGACGAGAGGAACGAAACCGACGAGCGGCCTTCTCCGGCGGATCCCGAGGGAAACGACGACGACGACGACGTTGACTCCGACTCCGCCCCGGACTCGGACTCGGACTCGGACTCGGACGGCGTCTTCGCCGCAGGCGAGACCTTCACGCGGTGGTTCGGCGACGTCCCCGACGCTTCTGCGAGCCCCTTTGGCGTGCACGCGTTCTTCTCCGAGTGGGGCGCCGAGCGCGGGTTGGTTCCCGGGCGGTGGCTGGGCCCGTGCGTCGTCGCCGAGGGCATCGCGGCGCTGGCGAATAAAGCGGCGCCCGGGGGGCTCCTCGCGCACGTCGTGGGCTCCGAGGAGGGCGGCTTCGGCCTCGGCGGCGGCGCGCCCGCCATTCGGATGCGCGCGGTGAAGAAGAAAATCCGCGACGAGGCGTCGCGAAGGCGCGCCGCGAAGGAGGACGTCCCTCGGGATGCCGCGTCCGATGCCGCGGCCGACGAGAAAGAAAGAAAGGCCGCGTCATCGCCACCGCCCGGGGGGCGTTTCGATCTTCCCTCTGCGCCGTTCGCGAGGACGCTGGCTCAGTCTCCCTCGTGCGGCTGGTGCCCAACGCTCCTGTTGGTGCCTCTGGTTTTGGGCTTGGAGAAGACGTTGAACCCGCGGTACGTCCCCTCCCTCGTCGCCGCGCTCGGGCTCAGGCAGAGCGTCGGGGTGCTGGGCGGCCGACCGGGGAGCTCGCTGTACTTCGTCGGCGCGCAGGACGAGCGCCTCTTCTACCTCGACCCGCACACCGTGCAGCCCGCGCTCGAGGTGAGCGATGGACGGAGCGACGGGGGACTCGGAGGCGCGGCGTCGCCTCGGGAATTAAAAAAAAAACCGCGTCGAGTTCGGTTCTCGGCGCGCACGTACCGGTGCGCGTCGACGCTCAACATGGACGGGCGCGACCTCGACCCGAGCATGGCGCTGGGGTTTTACTGTCGCGCGGAGAGCGACTTCGACGAGCTGTGCCTGGAGCTGGAGCTCATGAGCACGAGGGCGGGGTCCACGCCCATATGCACGGTGTGCAGGAAGGGGGACGAAGACGAAAAAGCGCCGCCGTCGGTAAAGGCGACGGCGACCGAGGGCGGTGGTCCGAGCGTGTCCGAAAATCTAAGCGGCGCAGACCGAGACGAGGCGCGTCTCTCGGAAGACGACGACGAGGACTGGGAGATGATCTAAAAGATCGTTTTGTATACACCTTTTAAAGGCCCCTACTCTAGGATACAAAAAAAATGTGAGAAAAAACCATCCGCGTCGCTCGGCCGCCTCCTCCCGACGCGCTTCGACGCTTCAACGCTTCCTGTCCCCTCCTCCTCCGCTTTTCTTCTCCCACTCCGCGCTCACCCTCGCGATTTCCCTCTGCAGCTTCGTGTTTTGCGGGTGCCTGAACCCCGCGTGCATCTGCGCGGTGAACCCTTCGGCGTCGGCGATTCTCGGGTCCGCGCCGGCGTCGGCGAGCGCCTCGACGCACGCCGCGTGCCCTCCCATCGCCGCCTGGATCATCGGCGTCGCGCTATTTGCGCCCCCGGGCAGGTTCGGGTCCGCGCCGAACCCGAGCAGCGTTCTCACCAGGTGCACCTGCCCCTTCCTAGCCGCCCACGCGAGCGCCCTCCACCCGCCGTCGCCCTCGTCGCTCGGCGACTTGGACTTGGCGTCCGGGTCGGCGCCGGCGAGCAACAGCCGCTCGGCGGCGACGACGGAGTCGGAGACGGAGGCGTGGAGCACCGGGACGACGCCCGCGTCGTCCCTCGCGTCGACGTCGGCGCCCGCGGCGACGAGCGTCGCGATGGCGCGGCTGTCGCCCTTCTTCGCCGCCCACGCGAGGGCGGTGAGGCCGCCGACGCGTTCGCGCGTCTCGAGCTCCCCCGGGCGGTACGTCGCGACGAGGTCGCAGACGCGCTGGAACACGACGGGGTCGCGGACGACGCGCATGGAGGAGACGACGATGGCGGTGGACGCCCAGGGCATCTTCGCGAGCATGTCCATCGCCTCGAGGTTCCCGCAAGACACCGCGTCGAGCCACCACGCGTTCCAGCTCGCGCTCCGGGACGCGAGGGAGTCGGAGTCCGAGGTGGGGCCCCCCGCGGGGGACGACCCGGGGGACTCGGAAACCCCGGACGACCCGGCGCCGCCGCCGTATAAGGACTCCGGCGGGCCCTTGGGGCGGATGATGGCGCCGCCCCCGCCGACGAGGGGGGGGTTGCGCGAGGGCGGGGGGTGGAGGACGCCGCCTCCAGGCGCCGTCTCCTCCGGGCGCCGCCTCGAGGCGTTTGTCTCCTCGTCGCGCTCGAAGTCGGAGGCACTCGCCCCGGCGGCCACGAGGCTCGTCGTCGCCGACCAGACGCTCGAGGCGCCCGCGAGGACGAAGAAGTGCGCGCCGTCCGAGGGGGTGGGGTACGGCGGGGCGTACTGCTTGGACGGCGCGACCGAGAATCCGGGCGGCGGGCGCTTCGTCTCCGGCGGGAGCGTCCACAGCACGGTCGCGCGCGAGAATCCGCGCGCGCGCTGAAGCGCGCCGCGCGGAACGCCGACGCGCGGCGACGCGAGGGCATCGCGGGTGAGGCGCCGCGGGAAAGGCGCCAGCCTGCACCCCTCTCGCGCGCTTGAGGGCGAGCCGGCGTCGCGCGCGGTCGCGCGGTCGGACGCGACCGCGCGCCCCGCCGCGCGCGACGACGGCGCGAACGCCGCGCGGAGGGTCGCCATGGCGCCCCCGGGTGCGACGAGGGGTCCCGCGAACGAAGGGGGGGGGGCGTGCGTGGTGTGCCCGCGCGCGGCCGTTCGGACGCGCCAACAGAAAACTGGCGCGAGCGTGACAGCCTGGACGACCCGCGGGCGCTGACCTGGACGACGTTTCATCAAGGCTCTTGATGAGTCCCGCGATGAGAACAAGGCGCGGCAGTGACATTTTCGGGATCGGTGCTCTCATCAGCATTCGCGTCTCATCACGTCACGATCGGCACGCCCGTCCCCCTGTGCGGCTTGATCCTCGGCATCGCCCACGCCAGGAACCAGTACCTCCCCCTCTCATCGAACACCTCCTGCCAGTTCCCCCTCCACCCCCGGTCGTGCGGGTTCACGAACGGGACGCCGATTCTCTTCGCCTCCTTCCTCGCCTCCCGAAACCGGTGGTACTCCACCGTCGTCTGCGCCGTCAGGACGAGGTAGACGTGCCAGAACCACAGCAAACACAAAGCGCAGAAGATGCTCGCCGCCAACACGCAGCTGAACGTCGTCGCCGCGTGCTGGTCCGCGGTCAGACGAACCTCCGCGGAGTGCGCCAAGCCGACGCCGAGGGCGCCCTCACCGATTTTGATCACGTCGACCGGGTCGCGAACCGCCGACGGCGTGATGGCGCCCATCGCGCCGCCGCCGAGCTTCACCACCCTGAGCTTGAACGCGTCGCCGCCGAAGACGTGCGACGCGGAGCTGAAGACGGTGAGCAAACAGCCGAGCCATAACCACGCGAGGAAGTTGAAGAAGTACCGGTAGTTCCTGTGCCCGACGCAGTTGTGCAGCCAGGGGCAGTGGTGGTCCATCTTCAACACGCACCGCCGGCACACGCGGCAGTGGTGCGCGAGCTCGGGCTTAGGGCACCGGCACTTGTGGCACCACCGGCGCACCCCCGCGCCCGCCTCCGCGCACATCAGCTGGACGTCCTTGCTCGTGGGCGACCCGGGGTCGACGCGGACGGCCATGAAGTAGTTGAACAGGACGTTGAAAAACACGAACGACGTGGCCGCGAGCGCGGCGAACCCGGCGGGGTCGCCCGCGCGATGCGTCAGCGGGAGGATCACGAACAGCAGGAGCGACGCCACGGCGACGATGAGGGAGACGCCCAGGAGGACGTACAGGGGGCCGACGAGGCGGATGAACACGTCCCCGAGCGACTCGATCGCCGAGCAGCACCGCACGATCTTACCCGTTATCCCCATCGCGGATGATGACGGCGCGTCGCGGGGCGCCCGCGCGGGCGAGGCTGGCGAGAGCGCGGGGGAGGGGGGGCGCGAAGCGCGTCAGATCGGAGCAGAGTCGAGTGATGTGCGTGTCGATGGGCGAAGTCTCGTGAATGAGCAGCCGTCCGTTTTTCCAAGTGCTCGGTTTTCAAATCGCCCCCCCCTCCCCGACTCAGATCCGCCATGCGCGCCGCGCCTCTGCGCTAGCCATGGCGGGCGCTCCCGCGTGGGACGCCGTTCTGTACGGCGCGTCTCGCGCCCCGGTTCCGCCGCCGGCGCGCGAGCCCCTCCTCCCCCTCGCGCGCTCGGTGAACGAGAAGTGCACGACGCTGTGCCCCGTCCTCGACGCGTTTCTCCGCGGCGGGGTGCCCACTCGCTCGCTCACCGAGATCGCGGGCGAGGCCGGGTCCGCGAAGACGCAGCTGTGCCTGCAGCTCCTCCTCGCGGCGCAGCTCCCGAGGCACCTCGGCGGCCTCGGCGGCGCGGCCGTGTACGTGCACACGGAGGGCCGCGCCCCCACGACGCGCCTGCGCCAGCTCGCGGCGAAGCACCCCGCGCTCGCCGGGGCTCGCCCCGCTGAGGCGTTCCTCGACGACGTCTTCCTCGTCAAGTCGCTCGACGACGCGGACGGGCTGTGGAACGCGCTCGCGTCCCTCGCCGCGATCCTCAGGGAAGCCCCGGGCGGGCCGAACCGACCCGTGAGGCTCGTCATCGTCGACTCCGTGTCGAGCCCGTTCAGGGACGCCGGGTCCGAAGGAGGCGACGACGGCGACGTAGGCGCCGCCGCGCTCCGGCGCGATCATCCTTCTCGGCGATCCTTCTCGGGATTCTCGGCGCGGCGCGCGAGCGCCCTGACGCGCGTCTCCGCGCTCTTGCGCGAGTATGCGCACAAACACGACGTCGCCGTCGTCGTGACGAACCACGTGCGGGATGAGTTCGAGGACGCCGCGCGCGGTGATATGGGTTCGAACCTCGGCGGCGGCGGCGGCGGAAATCGTCATTCCTACGCGAAACCGAACGGGGGCGCTTCCTTGCGGGACGCGCTGGGCCCCGCGGGGCGGACGCGCGCGGGGGGCCGCGACGCGACGCCGACGCTGGGTCTGCACTGGGCCAACTGCGTGAACAGTCGGATATTTTTGTCGCGGGACCGAAGCGCGGGGGTCGGTGGGGGGGAGGTGAGGCGAAGCGCGCGGGTGGTATTTTCGTCGCACCTTCCCACCGAGGGCGAGCGCGGGGGGCTGTACGAGACGCCCTTCGAGGTCACTGCCGAGGGCGTCCGGGGAACGACGACGGGAATGCATCATCGGGACGAACGAGAACCGCTTCTTCTTTAGATGACCGTGCACGTTAAGGTTAGGGGGGGAGGTGAGACGAAGCGCGTGAGACGGCGGTCATCGTGGAGTGTGTACTCGTAGAGTCGTTCTCGAAACGTCACTTCTCGCCGCCGCGCCACTTCTCGAGCTGCGCCCGGATCAACCGGTCGTTCTCGCTCACCTCCCTCCCGCTGTATCCCTTGTCGACCACGTCGAAGTAGTCGGCGAAGTTGCGCCGGTTGTAGTCGTCGAGGCGCTCCTTCGCGCGCGCCTCGCGGTTCTCCTCCGTGCGCCGCAGGAGCTCCTGCACGAGCGGGCTGCTCGCGGGGTCGGGCGCGGGGTCCCCCGCCGCGAGCGCGGGGGAAGAGGAGGCGAGCCACGCGGCGAGCGCCACCGCCGCGACGGTCGCCGATCGCGACGACGACGCGTCCGAGTGCCGAGCGCGCGGGGTGGCCGCGGCGCGACGCGGGGGCGCGCGGGGGCGCGAGGCGGGGCGACGCGGGGCGACGCGCGCGACGCGCGAGGTCGCGACCGTCGACGATGACATCGGAAGGACTCCCGCCGAGGACGCGAGCGCGCGCGCGAGGAGTGATCTTGGAGGACGCCAAGTGGACGTCCCGTTGCCCAGTGTGCCAGCACGACGATCGATCGATTCCGTGACCGGGCGGACATCGATCGATCGACGCGGCTCGAGCACCGGTGAGATGTGATTTCACCGCGCCCGCGAGCCGGCGGTTCGGGCGCGGCGTTCGGTCAAGACGTGTCGCGCCAAATATCTTTCTCTTTTTCGCGCCATCGCTTCGAACGCGGTTCGCCGCGCCCGACGGCGCACACGTCCCCGCGCGCTCGACGCTCGAACGTTCGCGCTCGCACACGCCGTCTCGCGCTCCGGCCGATCCTCCTCCCCGATCCTCCGTCGATCGACTGATCCTCCCTCCCCCACTTTCGCCGCCTCGATGAGCAACGCGAGGGCGCCGAATCCCGGCGGCCGCGGGGGTGGCCGCGGCCGAGGCCGCGGCGCGGGCGCGAAGCCTCGCCCCGCCCCCCGCCAGGGCGAACCGGTCGGGTCGGCTTCCGCGGGTAAGTCCGGGTACGCCGCGGTGTCCCACGCGCACGCGCGCCGGGTGCCGCTTCCCGACGTGCTCGGTCAGTGGGCGCGCACGCCCGAGGGCACGGAGACGATCGTCAACGCCGCGATCGGCGTCGGCGCGGTGACGTTCCCCGAGCCCGGGAACGTCGTGAGCTTACACGGCGACGTCCTCGCGGACGTCGACCGCGCGGCTTTGCTCGTGGAGGCGGTGCTGGACCACCGCGTGCGGATCCACGCGAGGCTCGCGGTGAAGGAGCGCCTGGACGCGGAGCGCGCGAAGATCCAGGCTGAGATCGACGCGGGCCTGCGGTGCGAGTTCCCGGTGCAGCGATCGCTGATGGGCATGGTCATGGGCCACAACGGCTCGCGGATCGACGCGGCGACGCGCGCGTGCGCGGTCGACCGCATCGTCGTCGACCGCGACAACCTCATGATCCGCATCGTCGCGTCGGACCCCGCGGAGGTGAGGAAAGCGCGCGAGATGCTCGAGATTCGTCAGGAGGTGGTCGCCGCGAAGGAGGACCGCGTCCGCCGCGCGTTGATCGGCAAGGGCGGCGTCACCATCACCGACATCCAGCGCCGCTCCGGCGCGATGAGCATAGACGTCGACCACGACAACGGGGTGGTCAAGATCATGGGAACGGGGAGCGCGACCCAAGCCGCGAAGATCCTCATCGAGTCGCACATCGCGACCATGGCGGACCTCGACGCCGCCGCGGGGGATCTCGAGCAGCTCCGCCACGAGATGGGCGCGCTCGCCGACCAGTGGAAAGACAGCGGAAAGGCGCACTACATCGGAGGAGGGAGGTTCGCGCCGGGAGGGAGGTTCGCGCCGGGAGGGAGGTTCGCGCCGGGAGGGAGGTTCGCGGGGGGGAGAGGCGGCGGCCGAGGCGGGAGGTTCGGCGCGCACGAGGGAGCCGGGCGAGGCGGAATCGGAGCGCGCGCGCCGCCGAAGCCCAATAACGCGGCGGCGCCCGCCGAAGCCCCGCGACGCCGCGGGGAACCCAAGGGAGCGCCGAGGGGAGCCGCCAACGCCGCCGGTCCCGTGAACCTCGCTCCGAACGCGGCCCCGCCGCCCGCGCCGAGGAGCGCCGACAGGACGACCGACGCCAAATCGGTGCCCGCGCCGAAGAAGCCGGCGCCGCCGCCGCCCGAGGGCGCGCTCGAGCAGAGGCCCGCGAGGACGAGGCGAAGGGGGGGCGGCGGGAACAACGGAGGCCCCGCCGCGTGAGAGGAGACGCGAGGCTCGGGAGTGAGGGGAGGCGCGAATGTGACACGACGTGATGAGGGTGGTGAGGGCGCGTTCGTCGTTCGCGCGAAGGCCCGAAGAAAAACACGTGGACGAAGTCTCAGTCCGGTTGATGCTGACACATCATGTTTGCGTTCGCCGCTCATCATTCTTCGGGGAGCTCGCTCGCGCCTTCGCCCGGTTCGCGCGGCTCACCCCGGTTCGCGCGATGGCGAAGCGCGGGAAACGCGCGCGGAAGGAGGCGTCGGCGCCCGCGGCGCCCGCGTCGGTGCACGACGTCACGGACGCGTTCGTAAAGGGCGGGGACCTCGCGACGATCGGGAGGGGCGTGGACGGGCCGTTCACCGCCGACGCGCTCCGCGGGCGGTACAAGGCGGAGGGCGCGACCGTGGACGTGGACAAGAACTTCAGCTTCAGGAGCCTCGTCGTGGACGAGCGGGGCGGGGGGACGTTCAGTCTCTTCGGCGGGGATGGGGGCGGCGGCGACGCCGAGCGCGACGAGCGCGCGGAGGCGGCCCGGGACGATGACGTTCACGACGTTCACGACGAAAAGCGCCGAGGGAAGGACGCCGCCGCCGCCGCGACGCGCGAGCCGGGGCGCGAGCGACGCGGCGCGTCCCCGCCCGCGTCCTCGCCCGCGCACGCGTCCGGCGATGCCCCTCCGCGCGAATCGCCCGCGCGCGAGGCGGAGACCGAGGCGGAGGCGGCGCGTCGCCGCGCCCTCGCCGCGCGCGCGCGCGCTCTGCGGGCGAAGCGGCTCGGGCTGGAGCGCGCGGACGGATCCGTCGACGCGGCGACGCTCTTGGGGTTGACGCCGGAGGCGCTCGAGCGCGGCCGAGCGTTCGTGCGGCCGTACGAGACGGAAGAGGCGATGGTGGAGGCGTGGCACGCGACGAAGGACGAGGCGAGGGAGGAGTACAAGCGAAGGAGAAGGCAGGCGTTGCGCCGGGGAAAGGCCGACGCCGCCGTCTCGGCGTAGCGACGTGTGCGGGGGTCGGGAGGCTTTCCGGCGTTTTTTTCCATCCCCGCGCTCGTCGTACCTTAAGGTGACGTACCGCTCGCCCCGACGATATCATATCCCCGCGGACGCCCGCCTCGGACGCCCGCCTCGGACGCCCGCGAATGCGTAGACCACGTATCACATCACCCCGCGATGCGCCACGTCACCTTGCTCGACGACGCCGTTCCCGGCCTGGGACGCTTTTCTGCCGCCTTTGCCGAAGAGGCTGTTTCTCAGGCTCTGCGCCCCCCCGCTGACCCGCCTGGCGACCCTCGTCGCGAAGGTGGCCCCCCTCCCCTGGGACCCGGCGCCTCCGAGTCCACCCTGCTCCTCCTCCTCGCGCTTCCGCCTCTCTCTCTCCTCGCGCAGCGCTCGGTTTCGCTTCAGCTCCCTCCAGTGCCTCTGCACCCTCAGGACGCACATGAGCGCCGACCACGAGAGTTCGTCCGGGATGGGCCCCTGGAAAATATCCGGGAACGCGCGCCGCACGCCGCGCTCGATGCGGTCGCGCATCTCCCCCGGGGGCATGTCGCACTCGCACACGCGTCGGACGAGCTCGAACGCCGCGCGTTTGAACGGGACCCTCCCGTCCGGGGTCAGCGGCACGTTCAGCGACTTGATGAAGTGCACCGTCAGGGTCTTGTTGAGTCCGTTGTGCGGGAACCGAGACCCCGAGACGCCTCCGGACCCCGAGACGCGTCCCCATTTTTTTTCGCCTTTTTGGCCTTCCCTCGCGGCTCCGGGCCCTCCTCCCTGGCTCTCGATCCCCAGGCCCAGGGGCGCGGGCGTGGCCCTGAGTAAGCTCTCCAGGTCCACGCCCCTTATGGTTCCGCTCCCGTCGTCGAACTTGTGGAACGCCTCGGCGTAGTCGTCGAGCGCGTTCGGCGAGAGCTTCCACCGCTCGCGGTCCTGCGTGTTTTCGAAGTTCTCGATGATCACCGCCGTGAACAGGTTGAGCATGATCACGCCCACGGCTACGACGAAGGAGACGAAGAAGGGGTAGGCGAACACGCTCGCGTCGGCGCAGTCGCGCATCAGCCCGACCCACTCGTCGTTTGTCGCGACCCGGACCAGGGTCAGGAAGGCGGTCTGAAACGATTCGAAGTTGGCGTGTTCATTGAGCGCGTCGCCGCGAGGGGCGGAACCGAACAGCACCACCCCGACGTACGCGTAGATGAAAAACAAAAGCATCACGAACGCGCCGACGTTACTGAACGCGGGTAACGACGCGAGCAAGGTGGCGAACAGCGCCTTGAGCCCCCGGGCGCGCTTCACGAGCCGAAACACGCGAGCGACGCGGAAGAGCCTCAGCGCTTTGGCGTACCAGGGCGCGAACCCGGCGCCGCCCGCGTCGGACCCGCCGACCAAGACGGCGCCGACGACGGCGTCCGCCGTCGCCGCCGCCGCGACGAAGAGATCGAACCGGTTCCAAGGGTCGCGCCAGTACTCCTTGAACCGGAACGCGTGGATCTTGATCGCAGCCTCCGCGACGAACACGCCCGCGAAGAAGACGTTCGCTTGGTCCCTGAACGCGCGCCAATACTCCGGCTCGTCCCTGTGCGCCGACGCGAGAAACGCCACGTTCAGCGCGACGCACGCGAGGATCGCGTTCTCGAACCGACGGTGCGTGGCGACGCGGAACGCGTACCAGCGGAACCACGGCTCGGTTCTGGGCGGCTCCCTGGGCCGCCGGAGTGGCCGCAGCCGCAGCGCCACCTTGCACATCTCCGCCCACTCCTTCTGTTCCTCCGTGAGGTCGATGGAGCTCGTCTGGCTCAGCGTCCGGATGCGGCTGAACTGGTAAAAGATGACCCCGACGTAGAGGTTCAGGAGCGTGAACGCGCACAGGACGATGAACGCCAGGAAGAACAGGAACGCCCCGGGGTTCGCGTCCATCCGGGGTTGACGGTCCACGCCCGTCGCGTCCAGGGCGTCGAACATCAGGCCGCCGTACCCGTCGAGCGTCGCGGTGACGAACAGAGAAACCAACGCGCGGTATAAGTTGTCGAAGTTCAAGTACGCGTTGACCCACTCGCGCCTCGCGAGGAAAGACGAACTCTGGTGGAACGAGGCACTGTTCTGGGGATGGGCTGCTTGAGCCCCCCCCTCCTGGGCGGCGGCGTTTTGATCGGAGGCGCCGTACCCGGGGGTCGCCGCGTCGTGGATATCGTTTCCGTCCGCGAAGAAGGTTCCGGCCGGGTCCGCGAAGAATGTTCCGACGCACGCCTCCCTGCTCGCGACGCTCGGGTCGGTGCACCTGAAGAACCGCCCCGCGAACACCTGCACGCCCAGGATGCCGAAGATGACGAAGAAGATCAGGATGACGACCGAGACGTTGACCATGGCGCCGACGCTCAGGACGACGGACTGCAGCACGAGCCGCATCCCGCTCGATTTCGTCAGCGCGCGTAACGGCCGAATCGCGCGCAGAATCCGCAGACTCCGCACCGCGCCGAGCCCGCCGGCGCTCGCCAACGCAATCTCCGCCGCGTTCGCGAGCACGATGACGAAGTCGAGCCGGTTCACCGCGGCGCTCAGGTACTTCTTGAACCCCAACACGAACGTCTTCAGCGCGCACTCCGTCGCGAAGCACGCCGCCAAGCCGTAATCCACCGAGCGTAACGTCGACGCCGATCCGGGATCGAGGCCGGGCCGCTCCAGAGTCATGCATGCGCACGACGCGAAGATGAGCAAAAACATGAAGCGGTCGAACCAAGGGTGGTTCACGACGTCGTGGCACCGCTCCCGCCACGGGTGGTGCGGCGGGACGCAGAACCAGCTCCTGTGCGCCAAGTCCCGCGCCTTATCGGGGCGCGCGCCCTGGCGAGACAAAGCGCCAAGCGCGTGCCCGGCGGCGTACGCGCCGCGGCGCATCGCCGCCGCCGCGAACGAGCTGGAGTGCGTCAGGGACAAAGCCCCCGGGTTGTGTGTCAGGGTCGACGGAGAGTCGGGACCGGCGGTACCCTCACCGCTCGTACCGGCGGCGCCGCCGGTGAAACCTCCTCCTCCACCGTTCGCCTCGAACGCGTCCCCGAACCCATCGAACGGGCTCGCGCCCGCGGGGCCCCAGCTCGGGGTCATCGCGCCGGAGGAGAGCCCCGAGAACCCGCCGTACGCGCTCGGGGTCATCGCGCCGGAGGACAGCCCCGACCCGGGCGCCGAGTCCCCCGAAGAGTCGAAGGACTCGTCGTCGTACGAAGCGCCGCCGACGTTCGGGGGAGGAAGAGGGGCGGGACCTGCTGCGGCGGAGGTATGTTCACCCGCCGCCGCCGCCGCCCCGACGCGTCGTTGCGATTCTTTTTCCTTTTCCGCCGCCTTCTTCTCGTCCTTCCGCTTCTTCCGCCGCATGTCCGCGAACCGCTTTTTCCTCCTCTGCCTCTTGTTCCGCACGAACCTCGCCACGAGCCTCGCCTCCGCGCTCGCGCGCTCGTCGTACTTGCTCTCGAAGGCCTCCATCGTGACGGCGAGGAAGAGCGTGAGCAGCGTGTACTTCCCGACGATGACCCACGCGATGAAGAACGCGAACGCGCCCCACCCGGCGTACTCGATGGCGCCGAACGCGATGAACTCCCAGTCCTCGAGCGTCAACACCTGGAAGGTGGTCAACACGCTGTGGTAGAAGGAGTCGAAGTTCGCGCGCCCGCCGAACTGCGGGTCGTCGCGGCCGTACGCGAACGCGTCCGGGTCGCGCAGGCCCCCGAAGACGTGCAAGCCGACGATGGCGAAGACGACGAGGAAGAGGCCGAGAAGCGCCGCGATGGACACGAACGAACCCAACGAGCTCAGCATCACCTCGCCGATGACGCGCAACGAACCGAGGTAACGGAACATCTTGAACACGCGGAACGTGCGGAACACCTTCAGGGCGCTCAGGGCGCCGAGGGCGGGGGAGGAGGTGGACCCGGACCCGCCGTCGGATGAAGAACCGGATGAACCACCGGAAGAACCGCCGAGCCCGCCCGAGCCCTCGACGCACGCGAGCGCGAGGAGTTCGACGAGCGCGAAAAAGACGATGAAGAAATCGAACCGGTTGAACCCGTCGGCGAAGTACGCCCACGCGCCGACGCCGACGAGCTTGACCCCGACCTCGACCGCGAACAGCGCGGTCAGGGCGACGTTCGTCGCGGTCAGCGCGCGCTCGAGGTCGGCGTCCATGCCGTGGTGCTCGATCGCGAGCACGACCGCGTTGAGCGCGACGAGGAAGAGGAAGAACGCGTTGAACCGGGGGTGCTCCGCCGCGTCACGACACCGCTCGCGAAACGCCGCCCACCGCCGACGACGCTCCAAAGCGTCGCTCCAGAGCGAAGGCGAGGAAGAGACTCCCGAAGTTCCCGAAGCCCCGAAGGTCTTCGCGGCGCCTGACCCCGAACCCGAATCCGAAGCCCCTTCAGCCCCTTCAGCCCCTTCGCCCGTCCCCGCCCTCGTCCTCGCCGCCTCCTCCTCCTTCGCCGCCTCCGCCTCCTTCGCCGCCTCCCGCGCCTCCGCCTCCTCGATCGCCTCCCCCAACGCCTTCGCGAGCTGCTCCTCGCGCCGCGCCGCGTTCGCCGCCCGACGCGCCATCGACTCGTCGATCGCGCGCGCGAGGTACGCCAACAGGCGCGCGGGCGTGCTCGACCGACTCCTGTGCCGATTCGACGCGTGATCAGCCGCCTTTCGCTCCCGGTCGAAGGCGTCCTCGCGTTTGTTGTTTTTATCCCTCGCGAGGTTGAACAGGCTCTGCGCCTTCCCGAACTTCGTCTTCAACACCGCCAGGAACAGCGTCACGACGAAGTACGGCCCGAAGAACACGAGCGAGACGAAATACGGGACGGCGAGGACGGCGCCCGAGTCCATGACCCGGTACATCACCTGCGCCCACCCGGCGAGCGTCGTGCACTGAAACACGGTGAGCATCCCGAGCCCGACGTTGTCGTACCCGGCGACGGCGGTCCCGCGGCCGCTCGCCACCCGCGCGCACCGCAACGCGCCGCCGGTCGTCGGGTCGCGATCGGGACACGAGCGCCCGAACGATCCGTACGTCGCGGGCGATCGGCGCGAGCCGTCGATCGGGTCGTCGGATCGGGTCCCCGAGGCGTCCGCCTCCGCGTCCTCGCCGCCCCACCCGAAGCGATCGAAGTCGATCGCGCCGCGCTCGGCGCACCCGAACTCGTCGCCGTCCGTCTCGAACCGCCCCGTGCTCGGGTTCGCGCACCGCAGGTGGTACGCCTCCTGGAACAGCGTCTGCCCCGCGAGCGCGAACACGAACACGAACAGCACGACCAGGCCGACGACGGAGACCAACAGGGGCACCGCCTCGATGAAGCACGCCACCACCGAGCGAAGCGACTCGAAACGAGTGATCGCGCGCAACGGACGCAGCGCCCGCAGCGCCCGCAACGCGCGCAGCCCACCCACGCCCGCGTCGTTCGAGGGACCGTGAGAATCGCCCCCGCTCGACCCGTCGCCGCCGCCGCTCTCCTGAAACGCCCGCGCGATGACCCCGCCGTACCCCCCCGCGACTAACAACGCGTCGAACCGGTTCCAAGGGTCCGCCCAGTACTCGTCGAACCCGCCCCGAGCGACCCTCAGGGCTAACTCGATCGTGAAGAAGCCGTTCAGGGCGAGCTCAGTGCGCTCCAGCGCGAGGTTCCACCCGGAGTCGTGCGGCTCAGTGGGGCGGAACAGGGCCAGCGAGATGCAGTTCGCGAGGACGACCAGGACGACCAAGGCGTCGAAGTCGGGATCGTCCACGACGCGGCGCGCGAACCGTCTCAGCCAACGCCGATGATTTTTTTGTCCGACGAAGAGTCGCCGCGGCGAGTCCGACGACCCTCGGCGGGACCGACCCGAGGACCCCGGGGAGTCCGACGAGAACCCCCCCCCCGGGTCGTCGTCACCCAGGTTGTTCGCCCGGTCATCCGGGTACACCGCGGAGGGCCTCATTCCGAGAAGGCGACGCATCAGAGCGGAGCCCCGGGAAAAAAGATCCCCCGTCGGGGACGAACCGAAAAAAAAACCTCCGAAAAAGGCGGGTCCGCGACGATTCGCGCCCTTCCGGTTTCGAACCCGGGACGTCCCCCTCCCGCCGAGCGTCCTTCGCGCATCCTCCCCGCGCGTATTATCCTCCGCCCCGTACGTCTCCTCCTCCTCCTCCTCCTCATCCGCCTCGAGGCTCTCCTTGTGGTGTCTCAGCGCGACGCGGTCCTTCAGCCGCGCCTCGACCCTCTGCGAGTGCGTCCGCCGGGCCTCCTCGAGCTTCTTACGCGCCAGCGCGTTCACCACCGCGTCGCCCAGCGTGTGAATCAGCGAAGGCGCGCGGAGCTCACCGCGCGAAGAGGAAGAGAGCGGCGCGGCACTACTGGAGTCGTCGCTCGCGTTGAAGAGCGGAGAGTGGGGAGGGGAGAACGATACCGCCGAGGACGCGGAGGGGTTGGGGCGATCGGCGGAGCGGCGCGAAGAAGCGCCTCCTCCGAAAAGCGGCGGCGCTTTTTCCGAGGGAGGGGAAGCGAAATAAACCGACGCTCCCGAGGAGGGACCCGCCGCGGGGTCGGGGCGCGCGTTCGGAACGCCTTCCGCCGGCGGGGACGCGTCCGCGGATCCCGGGACGGAGCGGAACGGGATCTGCGACGATGATGGCCCCGGGGTGGCGTGCGTTTGATCGGAAGGGTTGAAAGGGGGCGGCGGCCCTCGCGACTGCTTCGGGCGCGGCTTCTCCCCCGTGACCCGGCGGGGCGGGAGCGCGGGGGCGGCGAGGCCGCGCGCGTACGCCGCGCGGATCGCCGCGACCACGTCGGGAGAAATCTCTGGAGGAGGGGAAGAGAGGAGGGGGGGATTGGGGCGTGAGTGAAGGCGCCGGGGAGGGGAGAGGGAGCGAGCGAGCGCGGAGGGGTGGTCGACGAGCGCGAAGGGAAAAGAAACAAAAAATGGCTGGCGCGCGAGACGGTCCCCGGGCGCCAATGGCGGTTGCTGAAGACGTGGGGCGCCCAAATCGATGATCGGGCGCCGGCCCGGTCGCGGGAACGCTCGCGCCGGGGTCGTTCGCGGCGGACCTCGTCGACCGACGTCGTCTTCGTCGTCGTCCTCGTCCTCGTCCTCGTCCTCGTCCTCGGGCGCGCGGCTCGAGCGCCAAGCGCGCGACGCGCGCGACTCCGTCGGGGCTCGAGCGGAGACGCGCGGCATGGCGCGGGTCGACGGGCGGGGGCGGCGATCCTCGGACATCGTCGCGCGATCGGGCGTTTCCGAGAAATGCGCGGCGGGGGAGGGAACGGCGCGTCGCCTCTGGACGACCGCGCGCGACGACGCCGGGCGCGCGACCGGCGCGCGCGCGACCCGAGGGAGGGGACGACGCCGAGCTCTGAAGGGGCGCGCGCTCGAACCCGCCCGGGGTTCGCGCCCGCGCGCTCCGGGTTCTCCCGGAGCGCGCGCGAGACGGCGCGCGTGTTGACTTGCCTCGCGTCGGTTCGTGTGACGCCCGAGGCGCGCGGTGAGGCGAGTGGCGCTGTCTGCCGCAGTCCCGGACGAGCCAAATCTGGATTTCCCGGCGGCACCCGCCCTCATCCTCGGGGTCGGCCACACCACGCCGCGCGCGCCGGGCGCGACCCCGGGCGGTGGCGCCGATCGAGCCCGAAACGCGCGGGAAGACGCGAGGATGTCGCACGCGTACGTCCCCCCGCGCGACGCCGCGCGCCCTCGCGCTCGACGCCCGACCCCGCGCGCGTCGTCCCCTCCCGGGGCGCGGACGCGCCCCTGCGCGAGCGCTCGGGGCGCGTCGAATTGCCCAAATCGAGTCCTCCCCCCCCCGCTCGCGACCCCCGCGGCGTCTCCTCCCGACGCGCGCGTCGTCGTTCGCGCCTTCCACGTCGCTCCCTCGTCGCCCGCGTCCCCGCGCGTCCATCCGGACCCCCTGACCCCGACCCCCACTCCCCGCTCCCCTTCCCTCGCGTTCCCTTCCCCGCAGCTCGTTCGACGACCGATGGCGCGACGCGATGCGCGCGCTCGCGGCGCAGCTCGCGCGCGAGCCCCCGGACCCGATCCCGCCCGATCCCTTCGCCGAACAACCGGAGGCGCCCACACCCGACGAGGACGAGGGCGCGTCCCCGGATGCCGCCTCGGCGGACCCCCAGGCGACGTTCGCGGAGTACGCCGCGGCGTACGTCGAGTACCTCCGCGTCTTCCGCGAGCTGGAGGAGACGCACGACCAGATGGTCCAGCCTCAGAAGCGCGAGTCCGTGCGCGAGTGCCTCGAGGCGACGCTCGGCCGCGCGCTGGAGATGAAACGCTGGCTCGTGTATCTGAACGGCGGGCTCGAGGCGGTGAGCCTGGAGGACGCGCTGTTAGACCTCGGCCTGACCCCGGACGCGCTTGCGGTTCCGGTGCCGAGGTACTACGCCGACGCCAACGCGGCGGCGCTCGCGACGCGCGACCGCGCCATCCGCGGAGCGCTCGCCGACGCGAAAGCCGGGAAGTTTCGAAAGCCGAACCAAGGGGAACCTGAGGGCGACCCGAGCGGCGACGCCGCCCCGACGAGCGCCGGCGACCCCGCGCAAGCGCCCGCCCCCGGTCCCGAGGACTCCGGCGCGACGGGCGCGGAGGGCCCCGAGGGTTCGAACCTCGGGTCCTCGCTTCTCGACGCGGACCCCTCGAAGAAGGAGCGGTCGTATTTGAAAAAGATGCACCCCCTGAGCCACCTCGAGCCCATCGCGGACATCGACGAGGCGATGATGATCATCCAGAGGAACGAGCGCGGTCGCCAGGCGCGCGCGAAGGCTGAGGAGATCCGCGCGATGCGGCGGCGCCAGGCGGCGGAGGACCGCGCGGCGCGGCGCGGGAAACGAACCAAAGAGGAGAAAGACAAAGCGCTCGAGGCGCTGGTGCTCGGGTACCTCGCCAGGCGCGCGACGCGCCGGGCGCGAGACGAGGAGCTCGAGTTCTTGGGGATGAAGAAACTCAGCGTGAGCGCCGAGTCGAAGACGCGCACGGCCCTGGATCTGGACCGTCGGAACGCGGAGCGGAGGAAGCGGCTCCAGGAGGCGAACGCGAACGAGCTCGAGCGCTCGGTGACGCGGTTGAAGGCGAAGGTGAAGGAGACGGAGGGAGGGGAGATGCGCGAGCGGATCCAGGACGCGGTGAACGACTGGTTCGTGGCGAACCGCGACCCGAAGACCGGGGAGTACCCGGACTTCCCCACGGACGCCAAGGGCGGGTCGCGGGATATCCTGGACCCGCCGCCGCCGCCGCCGCCCGAGCCCGAGCCCGAGGACCCCAAGGCGAAGGCAGCGCGGGAGAAGAAGGAGGCGGCGGAGAAGAAGAAGGAGGAGGAGAAGCGGAAGAAGGCGGAGGAGGCGGCGAAGAAGGCGGGGATCGTGCTCGAGGACCCGCCGCCGGACCCGCCGAAGCCGCCCTCGGAGTTTCTGGCGACGCTGAGGAGCGTCCAGGCGTCGTATCGCGCGACGTGGGGCGCGTCGGGCGCGTCGGACGCCGTCCCCGACGGAAATTTCGAGCAAAAGTTCGACGCCGGCCTGGTGGTCGAGAAGCTCCGCCCCGCGGTGTTCGAGGAGGTTCGGAAGGAGGTGGACGTCGAGATGCGCCAGCTGCTGAAGAACCTGAAGGAGATGATCAGGGCGGAGCGCGAGGCGAAGAAGGGCGGATCCGGGAAGGCGAAGGGGGGCGGGAAGGCGAAGGGCGGGAAGGGGGGGAAGAAGAAGGGGTCCGGCGACGGCGAGAAGAAGAAGAAGAAGAAGAAGGGCGGCGGCGACGGCGAGAAGAAGGCGAAGAAAGGCGGCGGGGGCAAGGCGAAGAAGGCGGGGAAGAAGGGCGCCTTCGCCGTCTCGGAGGACGTCCCGCTGGAGGTTCTGACGGAGGAGCTCGTGAGCATCGGGGTGCTGAGACGCGTCGCGCGAGCGGAGGTGTTCTTCGACGCCGGCGACGACGGGGGGGAGTCTTCCGCCGAAGCCGTCGGAGACGTCACCAACGCGGGCCTCAGCCTCGGGCCGGGGGCGGGGCTCGGCTCGGACGCGCCCCCTCGCGACGCGCACGCGATCGAGCGCGCGTACGTCGGATCCACCTCGGGGTCTTTGATCGGGACGGCGCTCGAGAGCGCCGGGCGCGTCCCCGACCTCACCTCCGATCAGCTCAGGAACAGCCTGATCGAGTCGGCGGTGTTGCCGCTGGGGTGTTCGCCGGAGACTCGCGGCGCGATCGTCGAGTCGCTCAAAAAACTCGCGTGCGCCGACCCGGGGGACGCGAGTTTCTGCGGGAAGGCGGTGCTTCTCTACGGCGCGCCGGGGACGGGGAAGAGCCTCCTCGCGAAGGCGGCGGCGGTGAGCGCCGGCGCCGCGTTTTTTGACCTGAGTCCAGGGGTCTCGGACGGGCTATTCACCGCCAAGAAGGGGAAAGGGTCGCCCGAGGAGTTGGTGGCGAAGACGTTCGCGCTGGCCAAGGCGTTCCAGCCCTCCGTCGTGTACGTCGACGACGCCGACCTGATGTTCGTCGCGGATAAGAAGAAGGCCAAGGCGCTCAGGGCGGAGCGCGGCGCGACGCAGGCGCTCGACCACGCCAAGGCGGCGCTGGCGAAGGAGGTGAAGGCGCTCAAACCGACGGAGCGGATCGTCGTCATCGGCGAGGCGCGAACCCCGCACGCGTGCGTCAAGAAGGACCAAAAGGCGCTGCTCGAGTTTTTCCGGACGAGGCTGCGGTGCCCCGCGCCGACGTACGCCGATCGATTGGCGCTGTGGCCCGCGCTCCTGAGGCGCGTCGCGTACGACGTCGCGAAGAAGAGCGCGGAGGGCCAAGGTTCGGGTTCTTCTTCGGCGACCAACACTACTACCCCTCGACTCGCGGCGCTTCGGAGCGCGGCGAAGGCGACGCTGAGTCGAAAGGACGCGGCGATCCTCGCGACGCTCACGGAGGGGTTCAGTCAGGGCGGGATTCGGGCCATCGCGCAGTCGGTGCTCACCGAGCGGCGCGTCGCGCTGCTGACCGAGGGGAAGACGCGGCACGACGGGGACGCGCTCTCGAGCGGCGAGTTCGTGGACCGGATCGCGAGGTTCGAGAGGATGGACGAGCTGGAGGTGGAGGCGCTCAGGCAGTGGGAGGCGGCGCTCCCGGGGGCGGACAAGTTCGAGCCCGAGCCGGAGCCCGAGCCCGAGCCGGAGGATCCGAAGAAGAAGAAAAAGTAGACGATTTGAGAGGAGCGAATTTTGGAGACGCGGGGCGGAGCGATTGCATAGTCTAGAGTCTACCGAGGAGCCTACCGATCCACAGGTACCGACCGACTCGTACGCGCGCGATCGGGTGAGGGTTTGCCGCGCGCGGGGGTTCGAGCGGGTTCGGCCAGCCCGAGCCGAGCCGCCGCTATCGATATATGTCGACCGTTCAACCGCGCCGCCGCGACGCGCGCGCGCTTCTGGTTTTTTTTTCAAACGCTTCGCGCCCGCCGCTCTATTTTTATTTCGAAACACACACCCCCGCCGTCACGCCCCCGCCTCCGCCCTAAAGGGTTACAGTACCCAACACCCCCTAACGCGTCGGCCCTCCGTCAGAACTTCGCGTCGCCGCCTTCCTGGTCCTTGAGCCACTCGTCCACGGCGACGGCGACGACCGTGGCGCAGACCGTGATCCCCAAGGCCTGGCCCACGGGCTGCCCCCTCGAGACGCCGAAGCTCGTCCCCAACAACGCCCCCAGCCCGGCGCTGAGCCAATCGTACCGCGCCGCGACCTTGTCCACCGCGGCCATGACGTCGAAGTCCGCGCCGAGGCCGAGGAGCGCGAGGAGCGACGCGCGCGCGTCCGAGAGTCGCGCCTCGTCGTCGGACCCGGGCGGGGGCCCGCTCGGGGCGGCGCGCGCGAGCACCGCGCGGCGACGCGCGCGGCGCGTCGAGGCGACGAGGGGGCGCGAACCCGCCCTCGCGGGCGCCCTCGCGATCCCGCGCGGCGGCGGCGACGAAGCGACGACGCGCGCGGAGGAGGCGCGCGCGGAGGCGCGAGGCCGGGAGGCGGGCGCCGACGCGGGGATCGAGGCGGAGGCGAGCATCGCGGGAGACGAGCGCGTGCGCGAGCGTCGGCGCGCGCGTCCGTGGTTGTGCGATGGCGCCAATCCGACGAAGCGTCGAAAAAAGCGAATCGCGGCGCTAAAACCGGACGCGCTCATTGGCGCAGAGTCGCGGATAGTTTCCGCACGAAATCGCGAGCGCGCCGATACCGCCGAACCCAGAAACGACCGTCTAAAACGGAAACGCGAGCGAGCCGGGTTCGGGCCGAACGCGCGCGGCGAAGATCTCAAAATGCACTGTTGGCCGAAGACGCGGAACGATCACAACGACGCATTTACTCCGACGAACGTTTCGCCGCGCTTCGACGTCTCCCACCGTCAGATCTGCGCGAACGTCTCGCCGCCCCCCCCCGAGACCCCCTCCCGTCCCGCGTCCGCGATGCCCGCCCAGGACCCGGTCCGGCCGCGGCCTCGCGCGCGCGCCTCCCTTGCGCTCGCGGCGTTGTCGCTGCTCGCGTCGCTCGCGTCCGTCGCGGCGCAGGCGGAGACGTGGACGCCCGCGCGGTTCGAGGCGAGCGTGTTGGCACCCGAGTCCGCCCGCATCTCGGCGCGGCCGCACCTGGTGTGGCTCTTCGCGCCGTGGTGCGGGCACTGCCGGCAGATGGCGCCCGAGTACGACAAGGTGGCGGCCGCGCTCGCGGCGACGCACGTCGTCCTCAAGGTGGACTGCGCGGACGCGGAGAGCGGCGGCCCGGCGTTCTGCGAGACGATCGGCGTCGCGGCGTACCCCGCGGTGCGGCTGTTCCGCGACGGCCGCGCGTTCGAGTTCGCGGGGAGCGATCGCTCGGCGCGCGCGGTGAAGGCGTTCGCGACGAGGGCGAGCGCGGCGACGCACGCGAGCCGCGGGTACCACGCGCTGGAGCGAGAGGACGGGACGAGGGCGCTCGCGATGGCGCCCAAGGGCGCCTTCGATCGGTACGCGGACGGCGCGAGGGAGATCATCATGGAGGTGGCGAGGGACGTGCGCAAGTGCGTCCGGGAGACCCCCGTGGGCGCGGTCGTCATCTTCTTCGTCGCCTTCTTCCTCGCCCTGATCGGCCTCGTCCTGACCGAGCTCTTCTGCGACGCGTTCGGCGTCCCGAGGCGAGGCGAGAGCTGGGAAGACCTGAGGCTCAGGTCCGAGTGGGAGGCGAAGCGAAGGGAGGAGCTCGCCAAGGAAAAGGAGGGAAAGACCGAGTAGGTTTCGGAGGGAAAGACCGAGTATAATACTCCTTCATTCGGCGTTCGTGAAGCCCGCGCCCGAGCGTAGGTCGCGCGACGACGACTCTACGCGAAGGTTGTCTACACGCGCACGTCCGCCTCGCCCCCGGCGACCCCGACGAGTGACGCGTCGTACCCCGGTATTAATACGATATTGCTTATTCGAAAAGTATGTATTTCAGGCGGCAACTTTCGCGCGCCCGTGAACGAGACCGCCTCCTCTCGCGCTCCCTCTTTCCGCGCCGGGCCCCTCGCCGATCCTTTCCTCGCCGACGAGGCCGCCTCCTAGGCCGCCTCCTAGGCCGCCTCCGACGGCCGCCTCCTTGAACTTGGCGACGATGACCCTCTGCACGACGAGCGCGACGATCGCCGGGGCGAGGATGTGCCACAGGGCGGCGTCCAGGAACCCTCCGAACGGGAAGAAGGGACCCTCGCCCCGGAGCCCCCTTCCGAGCCACAGGGGCAGCCCGCTCGAGTCCGTGCCGAAGAAGGCGACGAAGGACAGGACGGCGCCGATCCAGACGGGCCGCGGCCCCGCGCGCGCGTGGCACATGGCGTGGACGCACAGGTTCGCCACCGCGCACGCCCACCCGACGACCCACCTGGGGTCCGTGACGGTCTCCTTCGCGCCCCACTCCTCGTTCCACGTGCCGTGGAGGCGGTGGCGCAGAGCGCCGTTGGAGCGCTGCACGAGGAAGAGCGTGAGCAGCTCGAACGACGCGCCTCGGAGGACTCCGTCGACGGCGGTGCCCTCGAGCGCCCTCCTCAGTCTCGCCAGGCCCGCGCGGAGCGCCTCCGAGGGGACGCCGAACGCCAGGGGGTACAGCATCGAGACGCCGAAGTACGCGGCGACGTCGCCCTCCGCGATGCCCCACCTGCGCGACTTCCACGCCAGGACGAGCACGCACCCCGCCAAGACCAGGGAGGAGCGAAAGTGGAACGAGTACCACGCCCGGAACGCGGGATCCTTGTCCAAGACGGAACACTTGAGAACACTCGGCGCGCGACGACCCTTAGGGTCCTTCGGGGCGGCGCCGAAAAGGTCGCCGCCGCGCCGTCTGAGAGAGGAAGACCTCAGCTTCCGCGACCCCGAGGAGACCCCCTCGCACCCCTCGGGGCCCTCCGAACGGTCGCCGAACGGTTTCACGCCGGACCCGCGCGTCGCGAGGCGCGCGACGGCGACGGCGTCGTCGTCGAAGGGCGCCTCCTCCCCCGCGGGACTTAAGAAGTTCTCGAGGTGATGATGACGCGCGGCGGAGGCGTTCGGACCGCCCGTCTCCTCCTCCTCTCGCTCCGCGGCTTCCTGCGCGTCGAGGTCGTCCGCGACGTCGCGCAACGCGGCGAGGAGCGCGGGCGCGTCGCGCTCGCTCAGCGCCGCCTCGGCGCCCGCGATCACCCGACGCGACGCGGCGCGCGCGTGCTCGTCGTACAGCCAGTTCCGCCCGTGGCCCTCGAGGACGCGGCCGAGGTCGGCGAGGAAACGCGCGAACGCGGACTCGGAGTCGAACCCGCGAGCGCGAGCGGGCAGAGCGCCGCCGCGACGAGAGTCGCCGCCGCCGCCGCCGCCGAACACCGCCCGAGACGTCGACCGCTCGAACAGACGCCGCGATCGACGAGGCGCGCGGGTAGTGTTCGTCTCGGCGTCGTCGATCGGGTGGTTGGCGTCCGGGTCCGGCGCGGCGCTCTCTCGCCCCGCGCCGCCCCCCGCGCCTCGGCGGAGCGCGTCGAGCTCGCGCGCCGCCTCCGGGTCGGAGACGAGCAGCACGCGCACGAACTCGCGCCCCGCCGCGTCGCGGCCCCGCGGCACCACCTGCACGTTCAAAAACCCGTCGATGATGGGCGGGTCGGGGTCGCGCGGGTGCGGCGCGGGGACGAACACGCGGAGCGACCCGAGCGCCCCGGCGTCCGCCGACGTGGCACGCTTCGAAGAATCCGAGTATTCCGAATCGTAATCCTCCTCCGAATCCGAAGGACCCGAGTACTCCTCCGAGTACCCGTCGGGACCCCGGGTCCCTTCGGACCCGCCTTCGGACCCTTTGCCTTTGGCTTCGTCCGGGACGAGCGCCGAGAAGGGTCGCATCTTCTGCCCGAAGACGTGGACGCGGTCGCCCGCGCGGACGCCGCGGATGTGGAACGCGCGGCCGACGACGGCGACGGGGGGCACGCGGACGCGCGCGGGGAACCGCGCGAGCGGACGCGTGCGACCGAAGGACGGCGGCGCGTTCGGCGCGTTGTACACGGAGACGGACCCGCCCCGGGACCCGAGCGACCCCCCGCCCGCCTCCGGCTCGTCCGACCACCCCGCGCCGACGCGCGCGTTCGCGAACGTCGACACCGCCACCTCCGCGCCCGCGCCGAGGACGCCCGCGCGAGGCAAGGCGGCGAGCGCCATCTCCTCGGGCGTGGGGTGGGAGCGCCGCGCCAAGTCCCGCGCCAAGTCGCGCGCGAAGACGCGCGGATTTTTATTTTCGGCGTCCCCTCCGCTCCGCGCGGCGCGCTCGCGCGTCGCGCGCTCCGAGACGGGCTCGGCGCTCGTCACCAGCAGCCGGACGCTCCCGGGCAGGATCTGCGCGGCGGCGGATTTCATGACGTACTCGATCGAGAAGAGGTCCTCCGACGCCGGCTGCCGTCCGGGGAGAGCCGCGTCCTCCGCCGCGTTTGAACGGTCCCGGTCCCGGGTTTGGTGGTGGTGGTGGACGCCTCCGTCGGGCGGGAACCCCCCGGAGGAAACGCCAAAGCCCCCGCCTTCGGGAGGGACCCCCGGGAGGCCGGCGGTGAGCACGTCGGCCCGTTGGGTCCCGCGCAACGACGCGCGGTGCTCTCGGTGCTCTCCGTCTCGATGATCGTCCTCGAGGAGCACCTTGAGCATGGCCACGTCCGAGGCGCACAGGCGCGGGAACGCCGCCGCGGCCCGGGCCTCGTCCGTCCCGTGGAACGACCCGAACGTGGACCCGCCGGAGGACTCCGCGGACTGCCCCGCGCCGAGCTGCTCGATCGTGTCGCCGAGGACGAGGTTCGCCGGTCGATCGGATCGATCCGGTGGATCCTCCTCAGTCGCGGAGGCGCGCCGCGCGGCGGCGACGGCGCCACCGGCGACGGCGCTCGCGACGAGGTCGAACGTGCTCGGAGCCGCCGAAGAACCCTCTCGGTCGAAAGCGGCGCTCGGCGTCCCCGGGAGTCCGTGGTGGTTCCTCGCGAGCGCCTCGGGGTGGGTGTTGGCGGAGATCTCGAACCCGAAGTCCGCGAACGCGGGCGCCGCCCACCGCCGCGCCTCCCTCGCGGAGATCTCGCTCGCGTCGAGCGCCCCCGCGCCCGCCGCCTCGGGCGCCTTGCCCTTCGCCGCCGCCTGAACAGCCATCGCGACGACGTGCGCGGCGTCCGAGGCAGCCTGAGGCAGCGACTTTTTCTTGTTGCGGCCGGAGTTGGCGCGCCTCGAGTCCCTTCCCCTGGCGCACGTCGCGAGCTTGCGGCTCTCGCCGATGATGGAATCGGCGAACGCGCTCATGCCGTGCGGCTTCTTGCAGTGGTAGCACCACCGCATCGGCTCGGGGCAGTCGCCGCACGGCACGCCCGTCGTGACGCGCCTGTGCTCGCCGCACATCGCGACCAAACCCTTCGCGCGGTCCGGGACGAGGCGCTCGCACCCGTCCGCGGAACACTGCCTCGGGACCGAACCCTTGCGCGGACGCCGCGACGACGCCGCGCGAGGAGACCCCGGGGCGGCGCCGTGCGCCATCATCATCGCCGAGGACAGCGTCGTCCGCGGGGCGCGGCCGCCCTTCGGTATCTCCGAGCCCGGGAGCGAGGCCGCGGGCGAGCCCCGCGCGTCGACGAGCGAACCGATCCGATCCGGGGCGACGCCGTGAGGCGCGGGCGCGTGCGTCGAGGTCGGCGCCGGCGACGACGCCGAGGGCCCGCCGCGACCGCGGTGCTCCGCGGTGCTGTCGAACCGCGCCAGGGCCATCGTCTCGGGGCGCAGGTGCCACTCCGCGGTGTCCCACGCGAACCCCTCCGAGCCGCCGAGGTGCATGTTGCCCGACATCCGGCGAGCGCGCGAGGCGATACCCGGGAGGCCGGGCGAGCCCGACGCGCGGCGGGAGATGCGCGAGGGGGCGGGGCGATCGGGCGCGACCGTGAGGGGGGGTCGTCAGTCAGGGGCGGTTCTACAAGAAATCCATCATTCGCTGTCCGCAACTTCGTTTCTTCCACACAAATCTCTCGGAGCGTCGAAATCGGCGGTCTGTGACTCGAGGAATTGCTCGACTCACTCCCGAGCGACGAAATTGTTCGCCACCATCCTCGCGGATGTCTCGAACGGATGTCACGCCATCCACACTCGACGAGGTGGTCTGCTCGTCCAAGACCGAAGAAGTTGGCACCCCGGGCATGACTGAACGAACGCTTTCCCCATTCCGCCCGGCGCTCCATCGCTCCGCCGGCCCGTCTCGCGCGGGGCGATGGGCGTCCCGTGCAAGATATGCTACGAGAACTGCGACGCGCTCGCGACCGCGGCGCGGACGCTCCCGTGCTGCGCCTCGGCCCTGTGCGCGGAGTGCGACGCGACGTGGTTCAAGACGGAGACGGAGTGCCCCGGGTGCGGCGCGGACGCCCCCCCGCGTCCCTCGGCGGCGCCTCCCCCGTCCGAAACGTCTTCCCTCGTCGCGTCCGCGCCCGCCGTCGACGCGCTCGCGCTCGCGGACGAGGCGCACCGCCGCGCCTCGATCGACGCGGAGCGTCTCCTGGCCGCGCTCGAGACGCGATGGCGCGAGGCGGACGCCGCGCGCGAGACGCTCAGGCGCGAGTGCGAGACGCTCAGACGCGAGCGCGACGCCCTCCGCGCGGAGAACGCGCGGCTCGTATCGACGATCTCGCGAGGGACAGTCTCCCCCCGCGCACCCGCGGAGAGCTCCGCTGACGCGGGGTCGGACCGACCGGAACCCGCCGCCTCGCGCGCGGAACCCGCCGCCGCCCACGCGTCATCGTTCGAAAAGACGCGCCGCTCGTCGTCGGGCGACGCCGCCGCCGCCGCCGCGCTCGAAGCCGCCCCCTCCACCCCCCTCGCGCTCACCCCCTCGTTCGTGGACGCCGACTCGCACGAGGGCCACGCGGTGCACGCGGTGGCGATCCGCGCGGTCTCGGAGCCGCTCGCGGACGGGTCCCTGACCGTCGTCGCGACCGGGTCGTGGGACGGCGCGGCGAGATGCTGCGGCCTCCCCCCGCTCATCGACGCCGACGCGGACGCGACGCGTCGCGCGGACGCCGCCGCCGCGTGGCGAAGCCGCTGTTCGAACGGATCCGAACAGCCTTCGAACAGCCTCGTGGGATCGTCGGTCGGAACGCCACCGGGCGGGATCTACGCGTTGGCCTTCTCCCCCGTCCTCGCCGACGACGGCTCTATCGGGGTGCTCGCGGCGGCGTCGGGCGACGGGACGTGCAGACTGTTCGACTGGCGCGGCGGCGAGGAGACGGCGCGAATCGAGGTCGGCGCGGAGGTCAACGGCGTCGCGTGGCACCGGTCGAACCCGTCGCGACTCGCCGCCGTCTCGGACGAAGGCGTCGCGCTCGTGTGGGACGTCGAAAAAATAACAACGGGACGACGAGGCGAGTCCACGAGCCGGACGAGCCAGATGACGAGCCATTTTTATCACGCGGCGCGCGACCCTCCCCCGGAAAACGACCTGGCTCCGGAGTCTTTATACCGCGCGGGGGTCCCCGGGGTCGTGGCGTCCTTCCTCGGCGCGACGTCGCGAGAGCAGAGCCTCGTGAGTAAGGCACCGAACATTTTTGATTTTCAGCCCCCTCCGAACCCGAAACCGCCCTCGCCCCCGGCGCCGATGTACGACGTCGCGTGGGCGCCGCGCGAGTCGCCCGCGGGCGCGGACGTCCTCGTCACCGCCGCGCTCGGAAACGGGGAAGGCGGCGGCGGCGTCGCAAAGGTTTGGGACACGCGCGCGCCGTCTCGCGATGTGAACGGTAGTAGTACTCACGGTAGTGGTACTCACGGTAGTACTCACGGTACTCCTCACGCTCCCGGCGGTTCCTCGTTCGCTTGCGTGGCGACTCTTGGGGGCCACGCGGACGACGTGGTCGGGTGCGACGTCGCGCCCGGCCCCGACGGGTGGGTCGCCACCGGGTCGGACGACGGGTCGGTCAGGTTATGGGACCCGAGGCGCTGGGACGCGCCCGTCGCGTGCGCGGGGCTCGGTTCGACGGAGGTCAAGCGCGTGCGGTTCGCGCCGGCGCGCGACCGCGGCGGGCGGCTGAGGCTCGTCGCCGGGTGCGGGGACGGCGTCGCGCGGGTGATGACGGTGATGCGTCGGGATCGCGGGACGGTTTCGACGGACGCGGAGTTACGCGGGGCGACCGAGACGACGTTCGACGCCGCGTTCGCGCCGGACGGGAGGGGGGTGGTGACGGCGAGCCACGACGGCGCGTGGCGCGCGTACGAGCTCCCGCGCGAGTGGTGGCCGTGAGGAGAGAAGGGGAGGGGGGCGAGCGAAACGAAGGAGCGCGCGGAGCGTGGAGGGTAGCGCCGGACGTATTTAAAACCTGCTGAAACCATCGGGGGAACGACGACTGACCGCTTCGTCGCTCGACGCTCGCTCGCGTCACTTCATCCCCTTCGCGAGGAGCCCGAGCCCTTCCCCGCCCGCCTTGTTTTTGCGCTTGTTTCGCTTATTTTTCTTCCGCCCGCCGCCCGGCGTCGTCGCCGTCGTCGCGCGCTTCGACTCCTCGCCGCCCTCCCCGGCGGCGGAGGCGGAGGAAGAGGCTTCCCCCTCCTCTTCTTCGGCGAGCAGGTTTTTCACCCTGGCCTTCGCCTTGTTCGCGGCGCTCTCGAGCCCCGCGGGGCTCAGGTCCTCGAACGCGTCGAAGAGGAACCTCACGCCGAGGCGCTCCATCGCCGTCAGCTCCGGGTGCCAGTGCCTGACGATCAACACGTAACGGTCCGCGTCGTCGCTGTCGTTGCTCGTTGAATGCACGAAGCTGGTGTCCGCGGTGAGCCCCACGCCGTTCTCCCAGCACTTGGTCTCCTCGCCCACCTTCATCCAGCTCAGGGGCGGGTCGGGGACGTCCAGGCCCAGGTGACTCGTCATGATGAAGTTGGTGAAGTCCGTGTGCGGCTTGATGCCCGTCCGGGGCGCCTGCTTCGCGAAGAACACCTCCACGCTCGGCGCGCCCGCCTTCCGCACCGCCGCCACCGTCGCGGGAAACAGCGTCACGTTCGTGGGCTCCCACTCGCACCGGTCCTGGAGCACCAGCGTGCGCCAGTCAGGGCCGTACCCCTCCGCGTCGTCCCGCGCGGCCGCCACCCACACCGCGTTGCCCTTGCGCTCGAGCGTCGGGTCCCGAAGCGCCGCGCGGAGCTCGTCGCGAATCGATTCGTACTCCGCCTCGAGTTTGGGCATCCACGGGAACGCGCCGCCGCGGGGGTCCCAGTACGGCTTCGCCGTCAGACCCGCGACGTACGACGTGGCGATCTGCTGGCCAAGGCCGGGGTGGTGCACCTCGTGCACGCCGTCCTCGAGCGTGAAGCGGAGCGAGTCGCGGACGCGAGAGACCGTGCTGGTGGGGGAGCACAGGGGGGAACGGGAACGGGAACGAACGCGGGGGCGAAGAGAAGGAGAGGACGGGGGGGGAGGTGTCAGCGGCGCGACGCGAGCGACGGATGAGATGAGATGACGGTGCGCGCCTTCGAAGGAGGGGGCGGGGCGCGCGCGGGGGCGCGAGATGGCGCGCGAAACGCTCGGGGGGCGGGGTCGATGACGTCGCGGACGCGTCGCGGTGGGCGCCCCCGCGCCCCCGGGGCGCGCCCCCGGGAGGCGCGCGGCGGGGGAGCCGCGGGGATCCGATCTCCGCGCGCGGACGAAAAACACAGGGTTCGAGGGTTTGGGTGGGCGCCGGGAGCCGTCCTTCGACGCGGAGCGGAGACTTCGACGCGCCGAGGGGAGATGGGAGGAGCGCGCACCCGGGAGGGAAGGCGCCGAGGAGGGCGTTCTCGATCTGCGTCCCGAGCGGGAGCTCGGGCTCGGCCTGCGCCTGGAAGTGCGCGCCCGCGCGAGGAGACGCGACGCGGCGCCGCGCGGGGGCGGGGCGGACGACGCCGCGAGCGCGAGGACCCGCGGGACGAGTCCGGGGCCCTCGGGTCGGGGCGAGCGCGGGGGCTCGGACGCGCGAGCCGCGCGCGGCTGAGATCGCGGACCAGCGCGCGGATGCCGGCGCGGACGAAGCCATCGGAGCCGTGCGCGCGAGGATGCGAGGGGGGAGACGCCCGGGCCGGCGACGAGGAGAATCCGATAAAGCCGGTGAGCAGAGCGCCTGGCTTGGCAAAGACGGATTGGAGTCGTCCCCGAACGAAGGCAACAAACAGCACATGCGACGGTTCCGACTGGATCGAGCCGGGCATGAGAATCTGATACGCCTCGTGAGAGATATTTTTCGCATTTTTCGCATTTTTCGCTGCATTTCACAAAAGCAAGACTGTTTGCTGTGCATGAAGAAAACGAGTCTGCCACTTTTCACTGATAGTTTTCCGCCAAGCGTGGGGTCGTTCCCGCCTACGAACGAACCATCTTCCCGGCGCTTGCGCACAAGCGCGCGCGGCGCGTCTCGCGGGGGTCGGACGCTCGCTCGCGGAGGCCGCTCGCGTCCGCGTCGAGACGCGCGTCGCGCGCCCCTCCCTTCCTCGGGGAGGCGCCGACGGTTGTCGCGTCGCGGGGCTCGAGCGCGCGGGTTCGCCGGGGCGGTCCGTTATTCGCGAAAAGTGAAACCGACTCGTCGCGCGCCTTCGAGCGGTGGATTCGCGCGCGGAGGTCGGAGGTCACGGGTCGCGGCCGGGCCAGGGCTCCGGCTCGGGTCGATCGCGGGGACGGGAGGTACGTTCACGACCCTTTCACGAGCGCCCTCGCTCGAGACGCTCGATCGCGTCCGCGTCGCGGGCCTCGCGCGCGCGCGCGGACTCGGCCGGGAAAATGGACGGACATAGCGGGCTCGAACGCGCGAGCGCGCGCGCGTCGCGATTCGGCCCTCGGCGTTCGGGGCGGCGCGCGACGTCGCGTCTTCCCCGATCGCGCCCTCCGCGGTCGCCACCGGGGCGCGGCGAGACGCCCCCGGCGACACACTCGGACGCGGGGCTCGCACCGGCGCGCCGGTCGTGCCGCGTCTCTCGCGCACGGGGCCGGCGCGAATTTTTTCTCCACGTTGGCAGCGCTTTTTCCCGTCGCCGGACGGGGCGTCCGATTTCGACGCCCCACGGCGCGCGCGCTCCCGCGCTCCGCGCGCGCCGACGCGCCCCCGCGAGCGCCGTCGGCGCCCTCCGGCGTCCTCCGCTCGCCCCTCCCGCCCCCGGCGCGCTCGGGATCCCTCTCGCCCTCCCGTCCCCGCCGCCGACCGCGCGCTGACCGCCCGCCCCCCCCCCTCCCGGACGTCCGACTCACAGGCAGCAGCGAGCGCTGAGTTGTCACCCCGCCCCCGTGCTCATAGGCTGCGGGATATCGCGGAGGGTCGACGGCCCGTCGCGAGGGCGACCATGTCGCTCGGGACGAGCCCCATCTTAGCCGCCGCCGCGAGCGACGATCTCGCCGCCGTGCGATGGCTCGTCGAGCGCGAGCGCATCCCCGTCGACCTCGTCGGCGACTGGTGCGTGCGCGACCCGCGGATCGGCGCGACGACCCGACCCACCCGCCGCGCGGACCCACCCGGGATGCCACCACCCCTCGCCGTTTTCCCGACCGGCCGTGGTCTGAGCGCGGCCGTTTCCTCGCCGTCTTCCGCGCCTTTTCTTCCGGATCCCGACGTTCGACGGTCCGCGCGAGCGCCCCTCCGCGCGAGCGCCCCTCCGCGCGAGCCGAGCGCCCCCCCTTCTCACCCTCCGCGCGCTCTCCCTCACCCCTCCTCCCCTCTCGTTCGTTCGTCTCTGACCCTCCCTCCGCCCCCGTCTCCTCCCGCGCCCGCGCGCCCCGCCTTCGGTTTTCGTCGGCTCTTTTTTCACCCGCCTCCGCGACAGGTTCGTCCCCGAGTCCATCGCTTCGCCCGTCGGTCAGCGGCTCGCGTCGCGGAAGCGCCTCACGCCCCTTATGGTGGCGGCGCTGAGCGGCTCGATCGAGTCGACGCGCTACCTCCTCTCCGTCGGCGCCGCCTCGACGGCTCGTAGCGAGGACGACGATCTGAGGACGCCGCTGCACTGCGCCGCGACGTCGGGAAGCGCGAACAGCGCGGAGATCATCGAGACGCTTCTGCTCTACGGCGCGGACAGAAACGCGCTGGACGCCGGCGGGAGGGCGCCGCTCGACGTGCTCGTGACGCACCCGAACTCCCGTTCGAACGTCGAAAAGGTGGGTCCGAACCCGCAAAACACCCCTCGGTTCCGGTTCGGGACGGGGAACGGAGGAGACTCGAGCGGCGCGACGACGAGCGGGCCGTCTTCTCTCTCGCGCGGGGACGGGAGCGGGTCCGGGACGAGCTCGGACGACGGCCGCTCGTCGGGCGAATCCGCGGGCACGTCCGCGGGAACCTTCTCCTCCGGCGCGCCGAGCAGTTCCGAGACGCTCCAGCACTCCAACGCCTCGAGCGAGACGCTCATGGAGCGCGGCGCGGCGGATCCGACCCGCGCGCGTTTTAGTATCCGAGAGACGACTCTCGGCGCGTCGCGCCCGTCGCGAAGCGCGCTCGGCGGCGGCGGAGGGTCCAACTCCAACTCCAACTCCAACTCCCTCCCCGGTTCGAGCGGCGCCTCCGACCTCTCGAGCGAATCGGCCCGGACGATGGGGTCCTCCCTCACCGGCGACGCGCAGAGTCATCAGGCCACGGGGCTCATACACCCAAACGCTCCCCTCGGCGGCGCCCCGGCGCCTCCGAGCGCGTCGGGGAATAATGGGGAGTCTCACGCGCGGGACGCGTCGTCGGCGCACGCGCGCCTTTCGGACGACTTCCGCATGTTCGAGTTTAAGATTCGTCGGTGCAGCCGCACCCGGGCGCACGACTGGACGGAGTGTCCGTTCACGCACCCGGGCGAGAAGGCTCGGCGGCGGGACCCGCGGCGGTTCAACTATTCGGGGCAGGCGTGCCCCGAGTTTCGCAAGGGGAGCTGCCCGCGCGGCGACGCGTGCGAGCACGCGCACGGCGTCTTCGAGTGCTGGCTCCACCCGAGCCGGTACAGGACGCAGCTGTGCAAAGACGGGGCGAGGTGCGATCGACGGAGCTGCTTCTTCGCGCACCACGCCAGCCAGCTCAGGGCGCCCACGGACGCGTTCGGCAGGGCGCTTCATCAGCAGGGGGGAGGAGGAGGAGCGTCCGCCGGGGCGGAGGCGATTAACGCGAACGCGGCGAACGTTTCGGGTTCGAGTCCGAGCCCTTCGGCGGCGGCGCAGAAGCAGGGAGCGAAACGGGAGCAGCACCTCCACCACCCCTCGGCATTAGGGGCGGGCGTCCACGAGAGGGGCAACGGCAACGGCCAGACGATGATGCTGAGCGGGGGGTTCATCCAAGGGTGGCAGTCCCCGGGGTTGTTGGGGACGCACTCCCACCGAGGCGGCGGGGCGTCCCCGACGGGGCCGCTCCGAGGCGGAGGCGGAGGCGGAGGCGGAAGCGGATCGGGATCGGGTTCGTCAGGATCGGGTTCGGGGTCGGGTTCGGGTTCGGGGGGGAACAGCGGCGGCGGGAGCAACAGCGGGAGCGGGAGCGAGCGCGGCGAGCCGAGCGGCGGCGATTCGTTGCCCGGCGGCGGCGGCGATTCGTCGCCCGGCGGCGGCGGCGAGCGAAAGGGACGCTCGAGGGGCGGCGTCGGGGGGCCGCCCCGTCCCCGGGGCTCGGAGCGCGCTCGAACCGACCCGGGGGGCCCTCCGGGGTTCGGGTTCGGCGACGACCCGTTCCAGGCCTCCGCGTCCCAGCTCCTGACTGGCGCCGCGGCGGGTACTGCGCTCGTGAACGCGGGGGCCGGGGCGGCGGTGCACGGGGGCCCGGGGGCGGCGTTCGAGACGGGCGGCGGGGCGCGCGGGATGCCGACGCATCCGCATCCGCATCCCGACGCGGGGTCGCCGCGCGGGATGCCGCCGCGTTTCGGTCGGCTTCACACCGGGATCAGCGCCGCGAGCGAGCACGGCGCCCCCGCGGCGGCGGCGGTGGCGCTACTGGGCGGGCACGTTTACGGCCTCTCGGGCCTGAACGTCGTCAACGGCTTCGCGAGCGACGGCGCGCCGAGGCTCCACCGCCGATCCTTCGACGCGGCGTTCATCCAACGCGGGCGAACCGAAACGGAGCGCGCGACTCGCGCGAATCCGAACGGGAACGCCGCGGAGGGGAGGGAGGCCGCGCACGCGCACGCGCCGAACGTGAACACCGGCGGGACCCACGTGGGCGACGTGAACACCGGTGGGAACGTGCCGAACGCCTCGCAGGTGCTCGGGGGGATGTCCGCGCTGGGGATCCACCAGAGCGGCGCGGCGGCGGGCCCCCACGCGGGGGTCCCCGGGGTCGGGGTTGTCGTCGGGTTCGGCGGCGAGGGCCACCCGGCGGCACTCAGGGCGCGGCGGTCGATGGACGTCGGGGCGATGGCGCGAGCGAACGCGAACGCGACGAATAGTGCCGCGAATAACGCGAACGTGCAGCTGTACCCCGGGGGGTGGGGGATGGGCCCGGCGCCCGGCGTCGCCGTCGCCGAGGCGGGGATGGGCGGCGGGCGCCTTCCCGGGTTCGAGCTCCGGGGGCCCGCGGAGGCGGGGCACGCGCCGCTCGCGCGGAGCGAATCGGAGGGGCTTCCGCTTCCAACGGACGCGGAGGCGGCGAGGAAACAAGCCCACGCGCCGCCGCGGAACTCATCGTTCCAGCACCTCGGGATGATCGAGGGCGTCCTTGGGGACGAGGGCGGGAACGCGAACAACGCGGGGAGAGCGCGCGGGGGAGGGTTCTTGGGCGCGTGAGGGGGGGGGGCGCGCGGGTGTTTTTTTTCCTTGGGTTTGGGGTTCGGGGTTTGGGGTTTGGGGGGGGGCGCGTCGTGGTCGTATCGTACCGCGCGCGCGCGCGTGAGCTTATTATTGCGTACCCTCTCCCCGCGGGGAGGGGACCCTATTTATTTTTATATATTTTTATCCATTTCACGACGCGTTCGCGCGAGAGACTCGTTCGCGCCTCCTCGCTTCGTTCGCGCCTCCTCGCTTCGTTCGCGCCTCCTCGCTCATCCCTCGTCGCCTCACCTCGCCATCTCGCTCGCGGGGTCTTTTTCCGGCAGGAGTTTGTACACGGGCTGGTTGATGGCGAGCCTGAGCCTCTCCCACATGCGTCCCTCCGGGTCCACCTCCCTGGCCTTTGAGATGAGCGGCGGGATGGGCAGGTAGACGTAGTGTCCGTTGCACAGCCCGACGGTGACTCCCGTGAGCCCCGCGAACGCGGCGTGCACCGCGTTCTGGCCCAGGATGCTGCAGTAGATGGCGTCCGAGCTGTTCGTCGGTCGCGCTCGCACCATGTACGTCGGGTCGATGTACTTGATGTCGGGTTTGAGATCCTCGAGCTCGCGGAGCATCTCCCCCTTCAAAAACTTGGCGAAGTTCTGCAGCACCGGGTTCCCGCTGGCGTCCGTCTCGCCCATCTTTCCCAAGATCTCCTGCCCCGCGCCCTCGGCGACGACGATCACGCAGTGCTTCGACTTGGTCAGCACCCTCCTGACGTGCGCGATGACGCCCCCGGGCCCGTCCAGCGGGGTGTCGATCTCCGGAATCAGACACACGTCCACCTCCCCCGACGCCAAGCTGGCGTGCGTCGCGATGAACCCCGACTGCCGACCCATCAGACGAACCAACCCGACGCCGTTCATCGCGCTCCGGGCCTCGATCGCGCCCGATCGGATCGCGTTGATCGCCTCGTCCACCGCGGTCTGGAACCCGAACGTTCGGTCCAGGAGCAGGATGTCGTTATCGATCGTCTTCGGGACGCCCACGACGGCGCACGCGACGCCCCGCTCGCGACACAGCTCGTCGATGGCCAGCGCCCCCGCGTGCGACCCGTTGCCGCCGATGACGAACAAGAAATCCAACCCCATCGCCGCGATCGCGTCCACGATGTCCGCGGTCTCGCTCCCGCCCCTGCTCGAGCCCAGGATGCTGCCGCCCTCCAGGTGGATCGTGTCCACGACGTCGCCGGTGAGGCGCATGGGCGCCCTCAGCTCGCCCTCGGTTTCGAAAAACCCCCGGAAGCCGTACCGGATGCCGACGATGTCCTCCACGCCGTACTCCTCCAGGGTCAACACCAACTGCCGAACGACGTCGTTCAGGCCGGGACACAGGCCCCCGCACGTGACGATGGCGGCCTTGACCGCGCTCGGGTCGTGGCGGATCACCGCGCGGGGGCCCGCGCGGGTCGCCCACTTTCCGTTCCACCGCTCGGATCCGATCTCGCACGCGAACGCGTCCTCGGGGTCGGAGAAGGCGCCGGTGGTGGCGTCCACGCACTCGAGCGCCTCGTAGCGCAGGGCGTTGAGCAACACGCAGTCGTCGTCGGTGACGAACTTCTGGCCGAGGCCGTGGCCGTGCTTCTCGCCGCCCTCGGCGAAGGGGGAGGGGAGCGAGGGGAGGTCGAACGCGTCCGAGAGGCGAGGGCACGCGAACTCGGGGGAGACGATCGGGGTCGAGCCCGGCGGGGGGGGCGGGGGCGCGGCGTCCGAGGCGCCGGAGGCGCCGGAGGCGTCGGAGGCGTCGGAGGCGCGCGGCGCGAGAGGACGTCCGAGCCGCCGTCCACCCTCCCCCGCGCGGCGACGATCGGAGGCGGGTCGCGGATGACGCGCGTTCGCGAGGCGACGACGATGATCGTCGGGGCGCGCGACGCGGCGAACGCGGCGGGCGTCGTCGCGGTGGTTCGCGCCGAGCGCCGCGGTGGGGGTGAGGGTCGCGCGAAGCGACGACATCGGGGCCCCGAGGCACGCGCCGCCGGACCCGCGCGCGAGGAGGTGTGGGGGTCGAGCGACCCGCGAGCCCCCGGGCGGTCCACGACGGAAAATGAAAATATCAAGACGCCGCGGCTTCGACGCGAACGAGAAAGGGCCGCCCTTTTTCCTTTTTCGCCTTTTTTGCGGCGACCTTTTTGGAAAAGACGCGCACGAACCGTCGAATCACACGGTCAACCAGTCACTTCTTTCGGAAATGGACACTTTTTCAAGACTGCCATCATTCAGTCGCATTCGCCCCGCCCCAGAGGTTCCGCCACGTCGCCCGACCGGCTCTCGCGGCCTATGCCGCGCGTTGTGGGTAAGGTCTTTTCCGCGATTCCGCGCCTCGCCTCGCCATCGCGCGCCGCGTCGACCCGCACTTCCACGCCCGCGCCGTCCGCCTTCGCCCGTTGATGTTGAGGATGGCCGCCGCGCACTCGAGGACTCTGATGCTGGCCTCCGGCGCGCGCGCGCGCGCCGGCGTCCGCGCTCCTCGCTCGTCTCGCGCGGCGTGCGCCTCCCCCTCGGGGTCCGCGTCCCTCGCCGCCGCGTCGTCCGAGACGACTCGCGGCGGCGGCTTCTCCTCCGTCTCCGTCCGCGTCCGGGGCGCCTCGGTCGGGTGCTTCCGCCGCACCGCTCAGCTCGCGCCGGTCGCGAGCTCGCGCCGCGCCCTGGTCGTCTCCGCGAAGGGCGGCAAGGGCCGGGGCGGGAAGAAGAAGGAGGACAACGGGTACGGCCACACGGTGTTGCTCCCCTCGACGGATTTCGAGATGCGCGCCAACTCGGCGACGAAGGAGCCCGCGATGCAGGAGTGGTGGGCGAGCGAGGGGGTGTACGAGGAGATCGCCTCGCGCCCGGACGCCCCCGTGTTCACGCTCCACGACGGCCCGCCGTACGCAAACGGCGACCTGCACATCGGCCACGCGCTGAACAAGATCTTGAAAGATTTCGTCAACCGGTACCAGATGATGCGCGGCAAGCGAGTGCGCTACGTCCCCGGGTGGGACTGCCACGGCCTCCCGATCGAGCTCAAGGTGTTGCAGAGCATGGACCCGGAGGCTCGAAAGGCCCTGACCCCGATCAAGCTCCGCAAGAAGGCTCGGCAGTTCGCGCTGAAGACGGTGGACGCGCAGCGCGCGAGTTTCAAGCGCTACGGGTGCTGGGCGGATTGGGAGGACCCCTACCTGACCCTCCTCCCCGAGTACGAGGCGGCGCAGATGGAGGTGTTCGGCAAGATGTTCCTGAACGGCCACGTGTACAGGGGCGAGAAGCCCGTGCACTGGAGCCCCTCGTCGATGACCGCGCTCGCGGAGGCGGAGCTCGAGTACCCGGAGGGGCACGTGAGCCGATCCGTCTACGTCGCGTTTCCCATCGCCGACGCGTCCTCCGTCGGATCGCGCGACAAATCAGAATTCCCGGCGGAACATCTGGACGCGCTCACCACCGCGTCGCTCGCGGTGTGGACGACGACGCCGTGGACGATGCCCGCGAACGCGGCGGTCGCCGTGAACGACCAGCTCGACTACGCGCTCGTCGAGATGGACCTGGGGGGAGAAGGTTCCGAGGCGGCATCGGGCGAGCGGGGTAAGAAGTTATTGGTCGTCGCCGAGGGTTTGGTGGACGCGGTGCGCGAGAAGCTGGGCGCCTCCTCGCACGCCACCCTGTGCACGTTCAAGGGCGCGGTGCTCGAGGGCCTCCGGTACTCGCACCCGATGTACCCCGACCGCGCCGCCTCGCCCGTGGTGATCGGCGGCGAGTACATCACCACCGAGTCCGGCACGGGGCTGGTGCACACCGCGCCGGGGCACGGGCAGGAGGATTATCTCACGGGTCTCAAGCACGGCTTGCCGCTGCTGAGCCCCGTGGACGACGCGGGCGACTTCACCGCCGAGGCCGGCGCCGATCTGGAGGGGAAGAACGTCTTGGGCGACGGGAACGACGCGTGCGTGGAGGCGCTTCGCGCCTCCGGGGCGCTTCTGCTCGAGGAGGCGTACGGGCACAAGTACCCGTACGATTGGCGCACGAAGAAGCCGACGATTTTCCGCGCGACGGCGCAGTGGTTCGCGAGCGTCGAGGGGTTCCGCGACGAGGCGCTGGAGGCGCTCGACGACGTCACCTTCATCCCCGCCTCGGGCGCGAAGCGCATGCGGCCCATGGTCAGCGGCCGGAACGACTGGTGCATCAGCCGCCAGCGCGCGTGGGGCGTCCCGATTCCCTGCTTTTACGACGCGACGGCTAACGACGAGCCGCTGATGAACGCGGAGACCATCGCGCATGTCACCGCGATCGTCGCCGAGAAGGGCACGGACGCGTGGTGGGAGCTCCCGATCGAGGACCTCCTGCCCGACGCGTACAAGTCCCGCGCCGCAGACCTGGTCAGAGGCACGGACACGATGGACGTGTGGTTCGATTCGGGGTCGAGCTGGGCGGGCGTCGTCAAGGCGCGCGGGCTCAAGTACCCCGCGGACATGTACCTCGAGGGCTCCGACCAGCACCGCGGGTGGTTCCAGTCGTCCTTACTCACCGGCGTCGCCGCGGAGGGGAAGGCGCCGTACGAGACGGTGTTGACGCACGGGTTCGTGCTGGACGAGAAGGGGTTCAAGATGTCCAAGAGCCTGGGCAACGTCGTCGACCCCAAGACGATCATCGAGGGCGGGAAGAACCAAAAGACGGACCCCGCGTACGGCGCGGACACCCTCAGGATGTGGGTCGCCAGCACCGACTACACCGGCGACGTGCTGCTCGGCCAGAACGTCCTCAAGCAGACGTCCGAGCAGTACCGCAAGCTACGGGGCACGGTCAGGTTCCTGATGGGCAACGTCGGCGACTTCGACCCGGCCGAGGACGCCGTGCCGCACGACGAACTGCCGCCTTTCGACCGGTTCGTCCTGCGCAAAGTCGCCGAGACGGTGGCGGAGTTGGAGCGCGCGTACGAGGCGTACCAATACAGCCGGGTCACCTCGACGATCGTCTCGCTCACCGCGTTCCTGTCCAACGTGTTCCTGGACGTCTCCAAGGACCGCCTGTACGTGGACGAAGCCACGGGGGAGGCGCGGAGGGCGGCGCAGACCACCGTCAGAGGCATCGTCGAGACGTTATTGGGCGTTTTGGCGCCCGTCGCGCCGCACATGGCGGAGGAGGCGCACAGGGCGTTGCCGCATTCGGACGCGCGTAAGCGATCCATCTTCCTGCAGGGGTGGCCCACGCCCCCCGCCGAGTGGACGAGCGGCGTGAGCGACGAGGAGTATGCGTTCTGGACCAAGGCGCTGGCGATTCGCGGCGCCGCCAACCGCGCCGTCGAGGAGGCGCGGCGCGAGAAGGCGGTTGGCGCGAGCCTGGAGGCGAAGCTCCTCGTGCACTGCGCGGACGCCGCGTTGGCGGATGAGCTCGAGGCGCGGTCGGCGGAGATGAAGCCGTTCTTCATCGTGAGCGAGGTGGCGTTCGCGGGGACCGAGGGCGAGGTCGTCGCGGGCGCGGTCACCGAGCGGTGCGTCGCGAGGGTGGAGGGGGCGGAGGCGGAGGCGGCGGGGATGGACGCGGGCGCGGTGACGGTGGGCGCGGGGAAGGCGGGCGGGGCCAAGTGCGCGCGGTGCTGGGGGTTCAGCGACGCGCTCGGGGGGGACGAGAGGCACCCGGAGCTGTGCCCGAGGTGCACGCCGATCGTGGTCAAGATCGACCCGGGGATGGTGTGGACGAAGAAGGCGGAGGAAGTCGACGTGGAGGAGAAGGGGGAGGCGTGAGAAGAGAGGAACGCGGGAGAGCGGGAGCGCGCCGCGCTAATCTATCACATACGTACAAGTAGGCGTCGCAAAATAATCTGAACGCCAAGACGACGAGTTTTCTGAGACGAGGACGCGCCGCGCCAGGCGGGGCGCGCTTGAAAACGCGCCGTCTTTTAGGGTCCTTCTCCCTTCCTTAAATCGCGCCACACCCCGCCTCGCGCCCCCCCCCCCGGAGCATACACCGTCGCGCGCCTCCTCCGTCTCGGCGGTGGCCGTCCGACCTCGCACGCTCCTCGCTCGACTCTCGGCGCGCGTTTCGTGGACTACCATGCCCGGCGCGGCTTCGCCCGCGCACGAGCTTTGCTCCTCCGCGTTCATGTCCTTCTGGATGAACACGATCGGCGTGGAGGTGGCTCTGCTCCAGCCTCTCCTGTCGCGCCTCGCGGGCCAGGACGTGGACGGCACGTCGCTCCTGCTCACGCTCCTGTTCCTCCACCTGTGCGTCTTCTTCTCCCCCGCGTACGCCTCCCTGAGCCGCGGCGCGTGCAACAACCCGACGGTGTACTTCCTCTTCTACCTCACCGGCGAGGTGGCGCCCGGGGCGGCGGTGGTGGGCGTCGCGTGCGTGGTCCTCGGCACGATCGCGGGCACGTTCGCGTACGCCCAGACGCTCGAGCGCGTCATCCACCCGTTCGCGTTCCCCGAGCAGACCCTCGCGAGCGTCCCGGGCAAGATCTCCGCGGTCGTCCCCGCGGGCGGCGCGTTCAAGGGCGCGGCGGCGGAGGCGGGCGTGGCCTTCGCCAACTTCGTCTTCGCGGGTGTGGCGCAGCGATTCGCGGGTCACATGGCGCCCTACGCGGGAGCCTTCTTCTACGTCATCACCGTCGTGCTGGAGAAGTGCGCGTACAGCTGCGGGTTCATGAACCCGGCGGTGGTCCTCGCCACGCACGTCGTCGACGGGGACCTCTTCGACGGCGGGTGGAGGGGGGAGAGCCTCGCGCACGTGGGCACCTACTTCTGCGGCGCCGCGCTCGGGGCGGCGGCCACCGCCGCCTTCTCCAAGGCGCTCGGCGGCGGCGCCGCCGAGAAGGAGGCGAAGACGCGCGAGGGGGAGAAAAAGGGGGGGGCGAAGGCGAAGGCGAAGGGGGCGAAGGAGAAGGAGAAGAAGAAGGAGTTGTGAGAGGCGGGCGAGAACGAGGAGGCGACGAGGCGGCGAGGCGACGACGAAGCCTCGAGCGATCACGAAATCGCCCCCTCTCGCGTCACTTTTTGAGTCAAGAGAACGCTGCTTGATGTCTAGCTAGCAGTGCTAACCGAGACGTCCACTCGCGCCCAAATCCGGCTCACCGCCTTCTCCGGGCACCCCCACTCCCTCGCGCACCGCGGGCCGGCCGGTCGGTCCGCGCCGATACATCCTCTCGTCGGACCGGCGTCGGGACGATGGGATCGGCCGGGGCGTCGCCCCCGCCCGGCTCGCCTCCTCGGCCTCGGTCCTCGGACAGCCTCGACGGCGCGCGCCTCGACGCTTCCCCGAGGGCGAACGACGACGACGCGGAGGCGGACGAGCGGGCGATCGACGACGTCGTGCGTTCGCTCGTGCGCGAACGCTCGGCGTCCGCGCGCGCGGCGGCGAGCCCGACGAGCGGAGCCGACTCGCGCGCGGGCGCGCGGGGCGGCGGCGGCTCCCCCGGACGCGTCGCCGCGGGCGCGGGTGCCCCCCGCGGCGCGGGGCCCCCGATTCGGTTCATCGGCGCGACCGAGAGAGGAGGAGGCCCCCCCCGCCGCGCCGCGGGGAAGAATCCCCCCCCCCC